>Ga0209581_1000161_pt1 | contig 211376 bp, 171 predicted proteins | sample Coa_R2_FD_187160 | JGI IMG/M metagenome (GOLD analysis project Ga0209581, IMG submission 187160) | Surface soil microbial communities from Centralia Pennsylvania, which are recovering from an underground coalmine fire - Coalmine... | ecosystem: Environmental > Terrestrial > Soil > Unclassified...
CACCGTGGAGCGAAAGCCTGAGGAATTTGCAAAGCGGGTGAAAGTGGTCCTCGACAAGGGATACAAGGCCCTCAAGGTGGACCCGTTCGGCCCCGGTGAACTTGAGCTTTCGCGCGAAGAGAAGGTCCGCTCGGTGGAACTGGTGGCTGCCATCCGCGAAGCGGTCGGCCCGGACGTTGAAATCTTTGTCGAGATGCACGGGCGATTCAGCGCCGCTACGGCCATCGAGATCGCGCGCATGCTGGAACCCTACAACCCCGGCTGGATCGAGGAGCCCTGCCCGCCGGAAGACATCCCATCGCTCATCAAAGTCGCCGAACATGTCAACGTGCCCGTCGCCACCGGCGAGCGCTATTACACGCGCTACGGCTTCCGCGAAGTGCTCGAGTCCAACGCGCCGGACATCCTCCAGCCCGACGTCATCCACGCGGGCGGCCTGCTGGAAATGAAAAAAATCGCGGCGATGGGTGATGTTCGTTCCATGGTCATGGCGCCGCACAACTCCAACGGTCCGGTCTGTACCGCCGCGAGCGTCCACTTCGATTTCTGCACAACAAATGTCAAAGTGCAGGAATGCTTTGACGATTTCTCCGAGACCTGGGTTGTGGACGCCGTGCCCGGGACTCCTCGGCCCAAAGACGGCTACTTCTACCCTCCGGAAAAACCCGGCCTCGGAGTGGAGTTGAACGAAGACCTCATCAAGGAGCATCCGTACCGCGAAGGCTTCTTCAACATGTGGGAGAAGAACTGGCACATGCGCCAGTTCACGAGCTAATCGAATCGGGGGACATCCATGAAATCCAGCCGTCGCAAGTTCCTGCAATCTGCCCTTGCAGCGCCGGTAGGCCTGACGCTGGGACGGTCCGGGGCAGGCATGTTCAACGCCATGCTGCCGCCTGCGGGTCAGATGTCGTTTCAGAATCCCGACATCATCCGTTATGATGCGCACTGCTTCACCATCAACGGCCGCGACGTGTTCCTTCACGGCGGCTGTTTCCACTACCCTCGATGTCCACAACCCCTGTGGCGCGACCGCCTGCTTAAATTCAAGCGCGCGGGGTTCAACGTAGTGGAAAGCTACATCTTCTGGAACTATCACGAGCCGGAAGAAGGCCGCGCCGATTTCAGCGAACTGGAAAGCTATATCCAGTTGGTCAAAGAGATGGGCTTCTGGCTGATCGCGCGCATCGGACCTTACGCCTGCGCGGAGTGGGACGTCGGCGGGTTCCCCAACTGGGTGACGCTCAAGCAATTTCCCCTCCGCAGCGACAATCCGGAAAGCATCAGCACCTCTCAGCACTGGTATAACCTCATCCTTCCGGTAATTCAAAAGCACCAGATCACCATGGGCGGCCCCATCATCCTGGTGCAAATCGAGAATGAGTACAACTACTGGCAGGGCGTTTCAGACGCTCAGAAGCGCGCCTACATCTCGGCGCTGGCTCAGATGGCGTGGAACGGCGGCATCAACGTTCCTCTCATCACCTGCTGGACGCAGCAGGCGCGCGAGAATAATTATCCGGACATGTCTCGCATCGCCGACTTCTGCAATTTCTACCCGCGCTGGAACATTACGAAGGAAGTCCCGCCCGCGCTCGTCAAACTGCGGCGAGAGGAGCCGTATTCTCCCGAGGGGGTCACGGAATTGCAGGGCGGTTGGTTCAGCAAGTTCGGCGGAAAACTCTCGGTGGACCAGGAAGGCGTGGGGCCGGAACAGCTCAGCCCCCTGACAAAGACCGTAATCGAGCAGGGCGCAACCTTCTATTCGTTCTACATGGGTTTTGGCGGGACGAATTTTGAATGGGCCGCCAAAGACCTGACCACGACTTACGATTACGCCGCGCCCATTCGCGAGCCCGGCGGGCTGTGGGGGAAATACTACGAAGCACGCGCCATCAGCCAGGCCCTTGGGATGTTCGGCGAAATTCTCGCGCGCGCGGAAGCGCAGGACGGCGCGGCCCGGTCAACGGCGCCGGCGGTCAGCGTCACGGAGCGGGTTAACGGCAAGAGCGGATTTCTGTTTGTCCGCGAAAATTCGAATGCCGAGCAGCAATTCAAGTTGACCTTCATGGATCCCGCCAGCCCTTCGCACCGCACAGTCAGCGTGCCTCGCCAGGGCCAGTTGAGCATCGGCGCGCGGGAGATGAAAATGCTGGCCCTCCAGGTGCCAGTGGCGGGAACTACGCTGCGATATTCAACCGCTGAAGTGTTGGCCCACGGGCTGAATCTCGACAAGTATTATCTGGTTCTTTATGACGACCCCGGGCGCCCGGCGGAAATCGCGCTGGCGACAGAAAACGAGCCACAAGTCGAGGGCGACACCACTTACATTTACTGGGACCGCGAATATGACTCCGTCGTTATCGGCGTCCGGTTCGACCAGGATGAAAAGGCCCTGATCGTCAATCGGGACCTGATCGTCTTGCTGGTCCCGCGCGAGCGCGCCCTTCGCACATGGGCCGCGGATTACCCCATCACGGTCTTCGCGGGCGCGGAAGGGAAAAAGCCTGTTTCCATTCCGTTTATTTCGGACGCGTCGCTGCTGGTCGCAAGCGGCTCGCGCGGCAGCCGCGTCTGGGCCGACCTGCAATTTCGTCCCGGCAATCACGAACTGACAGCTCTGCTGCCGCCGGTACCCGCCAAATGCCACGTGGACGGCAGCGAAACAGAGGTTCGTTACACGCGCGCCAACCGCACTGCGCGAGTCAGCTTTACAACTCCCAATGTGCCTTACAAGCCGATCACAATTACGCAGGTGCGGACATGGGTTGAAAAAATCGAGGGTGAACAATCGGGCGAATGGCTCCAATCGCCGCTGCGGCCGATTGAAGAATTCGGCCGTGTTCCCTATGGTTACGTCAAATACCGCTCATCGCCGTTCCATTACAACGGCCAGGGCAAAATGTTCCTTTCCACTTTTGCTGACGACGCGAAAAAAGTTTTCGTGAACGGCAAGCTTGTTCCCGAGGCCTCGAACACAAAGAAGCAGGTTGAATTCGACCTTGCAGCTTACGCGAAGCAGGGCAGCAACACTCTGGAAATTTCCTATGAACTTTTCGGCTCGCCGAATTTTGGCGAAAACATCGGCGAGTTGAAAGGCGTGCAATCGGTTGGAATCGGCGCGAACGCGCAATCCGCTACGCCGGTCGGCACCTGGCAGGTCCAGCGCTTTCCCGCACCGGCGCAAAGCCGCGGAAGGATTGATCCCGAGCATGCCCCGGGCGGCTGGAGCGCCCCTGCCGCCATCGGCGCTGGTGGCAACAGCACGCTCCTCCCGCTGTTCACCTGGTGCCGTGCGGAGTTTGACATGGAGAGCGCCGAGGAGGAATGGTTTGCTCCGTGGAAAGCGACGATTGAGGCGGACCGGGACGCCCTGCTCTACTTGAATGGCCGCTTCGTGGGGCGCTACATGACCATCGGTCCGCAGAAGGATTTTTATCTTCCTGAGACCGACCTCGTCTTTGGTGGGAAAAACGTCCTGACGGTGGTGCTGGCTTATGCCGACCAGCCCGGGCACATTCGCACGCTTCGCATCACCCCATACGAAGAATTCGCAACCCGCCGGACCCGGATCGAATTTGATTGGTAGAGCGGCAACTCTCCGGTTTGATCCCTGGGAGTCTGCCGGAGAATCGCGCGCGCATTCCTATTCCGGCGCACGGCGCATTGTAGAATAATCGAATGACCAGAACACCACAGACGCGCAACCAGCAAGGCAAGCCCTCGGCGCCAAAGTCCGTCGGGCTTGGCATTATCGGTGTGGGCACGGTGGGTACGGGAACGATCAAGGTTTTCCAGGAGCACCGGGCTGAAATCGAGCGTCGGCTTGGTTGCAGGCTTCAGCTCAAGATGGTCTGTTCCCGCAGCATTCATCGGAAAGACCTTTCCTGGATAAAGGACAAAGTCCCACTGACCACCGACTGGAAGGACGTGGTTCGCAATCCCCAGGTGGACATTGTCGTGGAACTGGTCGGCAAACTCCCCACGGCTCGCGCCATCGCCTTTGCCGCCGTCAATGCGGGCAAACATCTGGTGACGGCGAACAAGCAGCTCGTGGCCGAGCACGGAATTGATCTTGTGGGCCGCGCCCTGAGAAAAGGCGTGAGGCTGGGGATCGAAGCCTGCGTTGCCGGCGGGACTCCCATTCTTCACGCTATCCGCGCGGGACTCGCGGGTGAGAGCTTTGCGGCGGTTTACGGCATTCTGAACGGCACCACAAATTACATCCTGACGGAAATGGAACAGCGCGGGGTCTCCTTCTCCGAGGCGCTCGCCAAAGCGCAGGAACTTGGCTATGCCGAGCCTGATCCCACCTTCGACGTGGAAGGCTTTGATGCGCGTTACAAAATCGCCATTCTCACCATGGTTTGTTTCGGGCAAGCGGTCCCGGTGGAAGATATTCCCGTCGAAGGCATCACCCGGATCGAGCAGGTTGATTTCGCCTATGCTCACCGCTTGAACCGAACGATCCGGCTGATCGCGGCAGCACGCAGGCGACAGGGCGGCACCCTCGAAATCACCGTCCGCCCCATGATGATTCCGCAGTCTTCACAACTGGCCAACGTCTGGGGCAGCACCAATGGCATCCTGCTGATCGGCAACAAGGGCGGCACAACGACCCTGACCGGACGCGGCGCCGGCGGCGAACCTACGGGCGTCGCAGTCCTTTCCGACGTTGTCGAGATTGCCCGCGCCATTGTCTCAGGCGGCTCCGGAAGCACTCCGCTCGGTTACTCGGAATGGCATGAGCGCCCCATCGGCGGCCCCACGCGCGAACTCGTCAGTTTTTATCTTCGCCTCGTCGTGCGCGACCGTCCGGGCATCCTGGCCCGTGTCTGCGCCACCCTCGGGCGGCACCGCATCAACATCGACTCCGTTCTTCAGGAACCCGGAATGCCCAAGGAGCATCTGCCGTTCGTCATGACGCTCGAGCCAACCCTTGAATCCCGCGTGCGGTTTGCCGTCCGCGAGATCGCGCGGTTTCCCTTCCTTGTCCAGCCGCCGCTCGTGCTGCCCTTTGTGGACCTTCCCTGAGAGACGATTCACGAGGCGCGTCCTTCACAACAGCAAGCAACACCTCGATACGGCGCATGCATCTCACTCAAGGCGTCGGGGGCTCTCGCGTTCTCTTCGGCCCTCCTGCGAAGGTCAGACGGGGGGTTTTGTCCCGTTCGCATTCCTATATATCCAGCCTTCCCAGAAACATATTAATTAGTCAGTGATGGGGTTCATAGTTTATTCCCTTTTGACTGTACCGGACGCATCCGGACTTTGCCAGGTAACGCATGCGCCCTTTCCTGCATCTCAAGACATGTGAGGTTCGGGCAATGCTGCAACCCGCTAAAAAGCTGGCCCGAACGCAACTCGTACGGAGGTGATAATATGCGTCGTGGTCTTTCATTTGCAATCGGGACTGCTTTGTTAGCTCTAATGATATTACCTGGCTCAGTATTGTTTGCAGTGCAGTCGTCCCCGAAATCGAGCCTGACCTCAAACACTGCCAACTGGTATTACAGTCAGCAGGCAACAGACATCTTGAACCACATTCAAACCCTTGCCGCCAGGGCAAGGCAGGAACTGGAACCGCTCCAGGTCCAGGAAGTAGACCTTTCGTGGCAAGTCCAGGCGGACATGCTGGACCGGGCAAAGCATGACGTTAACATGATGGGCAATGACCTCCTCCAGCTTGAGAAAATGAAAGGCCAATTGGAGCCCTGGCAGGAGAACCTGATCAGCAGAATCACTCCAATGGTCCACGAAATGGTCTATCAACTGGACGAGGCCATCGCACAGATAAATCAATATCAGGACCCTGTGCGTCTCAGTCTGACGGAGTACCCGCAGAACGTCGCCCTGTTCTGCAAGAATGCTGGCGATATCACGGGGACTGTAGGCACGTTCAATCAGTACGTACATGCTGAGCAGGAGATGGCTGCTCTTCAACGGAAAATTGCTCCTGCCCGATCCTGAGGTAACTTACAGAGCGGTCCCGAAGAAAGGCCCCGCTGCATGCGGGGCTTTTTCTTTTCGTCAAGCTTGCTTCTCGTTTCTGTATCGTCCCTGCGGGCTTATTGCGCCACCTGAAACTCGAATACCGTATCCGGCGTGACCTTGCTTCCTGCGGGCGGGTCTTGCAGGAGGATCGTCCCGGCCGAAGCGCCCGGGGATTGAATGGAAACTATCCTGATGTTCTGGAATCCCGCCTGCTGCAACTCCGCCTGGACCACTCCCACAAACTTTCCTCTGAAGTCAGGACAAAGATATGCGGGAGGCTGCGGTCCCATGGAGACAAGGAAATTGACGGCGGGACTTTGTAAATCGGTCGTGGCGGGCGGCGGGTCCTGTGCAACCACCTGGTTCGGTTCCCCCTGCGGCCAATAGAGGCCCGCAACATCGCCGATGGTTAACCCCCGCTCGACGGCGGTAATCTGCGCGGCGCGGATGCTGCGTCCGATCAGGTCCGGAACGCTCACTTTTGGGGGGCCAAGGCTCAGCAGGACATGGACCATCTGCTGAGCCTTGATGCTGGTCCCAGCCGCGGGCATCTGCGTCACCACAGCGTCGGCAGGGATCTTGTCGCTGTAAAGCCTGTCCTCGACGTTCAACTGGAGGCCCAGCGCGCCTGCAACGCGCTGCGCCTGCTCGATCGGCATCCCGACCAGATTGGGCAGGGTCTCCTGCCGCCCGTGGATGGTCAGGCGGATTGTGGTGATCGCGGACAGCACCGCGACAGACATGAGGACCGCAGCCAGAAAAAACAGGCGCAGCAGGGTCCGAAGCTTCGCTCGAACATCCATTTCCCTTCCTTAACTATGGCGAACACCCATGGAATTATCAAGGGCGGGTTCATGCTCCCGATGCACGGGATTCTCCCTTGCCGGGTTCCGTGGCCGCCGCATGGGCGTGATTGGGCGCAGGTTCAACATGGACCAGCACATCCGCCACCCAATCGAGTTCCCTGCGGATGGCGAACCGCACTTCGGTGGCGATGTCGTGCGATTCCCTCACGGTAAGATTCGGGTCCACTTCGAGGTGCAAGTCCACGTAGTATTGCAGACCCACGTTCCGCGCATAGCATTTCTCCACGCCGACGGCCCCCGGCACCTTCAGGCTCACTTCGCGAATCGTGGACATCATTTCGTCGTCCGGCATCTCGTCCGTCAGCAGCGATGTGGTTTCCTTCGCAACCCGCAGGCCCGTGAAGATCACAAACAGCCCCACTGCAAAACCTCCGTAATGGTCTGCAACCAGGAAGCGGTCCGGATCGAGCAGCGTCAGACCAAGCGCGGTAAGGGCTGTCAGCGCGGAAAGGATGTCCACAAAATCGTTCCAGGCATCGGCCGTGATCGCTGAACTGCGAATTTTCTTGCCAAAGTGGAACTTGACCGCTGACATCACCCCCTTGGCAACCATCGAGGCCGCAAGCGCCCATATTCCGTAAAAAGCAGGCGGCTCATGGACCTGTTGTATGCCATGCAGCGAGTGGTAGCAGATGCCAATCCCCGCTGCAAAAAGGACCATGCCCACGCCAAGCCCTGTGAGCGTTTCATAACGCCCGTGGCCGTAAGGATGTTCCTCGTCCGCCGGGCGGGCTGCGATGAAAAAGCCAAAAAAGACCGCTGCAGACGCCACCACGTCACCCGCAGACTCGAAACCGTCCGCCAGCACCGAGGCGGACCGTCCCAGGATGCCCACGGTGATCTTCAGCGCCGCAAGCGCACCGCTGACTGCGATGCTCGCCAACGCCACGCGTTTCCCGATCCTGATCTTGGCAGAACTTTTCACCCGCAGGTCCCCGCACTCACTTGCCGACCGATTTCTGTAAAGGCAGATTTACCCCGCCACACGCTGAAACGTGCCCGTGTGTTTAGCTGCGGCCGGCGATTCACAGCGAGGCATCTCCGTCCCCATCCGGCGGCACGAAGCCGGCGCTGCCAGATTTGGTGGTCTTCCCCCTCACAGCTTTTTCAGCCCCGCATCTTACCGCACAGACGGCGCACCGCGCCACCTTTTGCGCGCTCCAGACCATCCAACGAGGGCGTGGGACAATCAGTCCGGACAGCCGGCAAGGGCTGAAGGCCGAACACTGACAGCTTGTCCATGACCACGGGCAGTCGCTCTCACAAACCTCTTGACATAGGCTACAGACTTATGCTATGGTTTCTCCGTGGACTGGCGGAAAGGCTTGCCGCCAGTCCAGCGGTGCGCGGGAACAGAGAAGCGTCGATGGAGAGGGGCGAAATGCGCGGCAAGCATGGCCAGCAAGGTAGCTTTTCGCGGCCTTCGAAAAGGTCCGGATGGGACAGAAAAACCGATTTTTGCAAAAACGAACCGGAGAAGTTGTTGAAAACAAAGGATCGGCATCTCAAAATGGGACAAAACGAACCGGAGAACGAAGCGGAGAAGTGCTTTGAAATCGGCGCCTGTTAAAAAACGAACCGGAACAGATCTGAAAGTGGACCCGGCCATCTTGTTGAAAATACGCAGGGGCGCGGAGACGGCCTTTGACCCGGAAGGACCCGTACTGCCACGGAGAGCCTGCCTGAATGTAGCCTATGCGTCCGGTGATTTCTGCACTCGCATGGCACGAGTGCGCCGCCGCTTGCATCGAGAGAAAATCAAAATTCAAGGCAACAATCAGATGACCACTGGATCATGATGACCCGCCCCTGTTTCGAACTCGAAGTCATGGGCCGGAAGGTGCAACTCGGCGAGCGGACGCTGATCATGGGCGTGCTGAACACAACGCCGGACTCCTTCTCCGACGGGGGCCTCTATCTCGCCCCGGATGCGGCCATTGCCCGGGGAATTGAGATGGCACGCGCCGGCGCCGACTGGATCGATGTGGGCGGAGAATCGACTCGCCCGGGGTCGCACCCGGTTTCCGCCGAAGAGGAATGCGCGCGCGTCCTTCCCGTCATCCAGGGGCTTCAGCAAAAGCTGCGGTCAATCCCGATTTCGATTGACACTACCAAAGCGGTGGTTGCCGAGCGCGCGATCGAGGCAGGCGCCGCGATTGTGAACGACATCAGCGGATTGCGGTTCGACGCGCGCATTGCGGCCGTGGCGAGGGATGCCGGTGCGCCGCTGATTTTGATGCACATTCGCGGGCGGCCGGCAGACATGCAGCAGAGGCCGTTCGCGCGCTCGATCTGGCGTTCGATTGAAGAGGGACTGGCGCGTTCCATTCAGCGCGCGCTTGCCGCGGGCGTCACCCGCTCAAAACTGATTCTCGACCCCGGCCTCGGCTTCGGCAAAACGCGCGCACAGAACTTTGAAATTCTGGCGCATCTTGAAAGGCTCCAGCGCTTCCGGCTGCCGGTGCTTGTCGGCAGTTCGAGAAAGTCCTTCGTGCGGGCTATTGTCAGGGGCGAGGGCCTTCAGACTCCGCCGTCGCGAAGGCGGAACGGGAAGTCACCGCAGCAAGCCAGTGCCCTGCCGAATTCGTCCTTGCAATTTGGGGACGCAGCCGCTGTGGCGGCAGCCATCCTTCATGGCGCGCATGTCGTCCGCGTGCACGACGTGGAGCAGATCGTCCCGGCCGTGCGGATTGCGGACGCCATTACACTCGCTGCCCGGCGCCGCAACAGGTGAAGAAGCTGATTATTCTGGAGAGCGTTTTGGGCGGTTGTCGGAAAATCGCGGGATGCGCCGGCATAGCAACTCCGGTACGTGTAAAGCCGGCGTCATCGGCCGGGCGGCGGCTGGAATTCCAGGCCAAAGGGTTCGCGCAGGCCCGTTTGGACCGCGCGGAAAGCCTCGGGGAACTGCCCGGCGGTAAGAGAGGCGGCACGGTACTGCGCGAGCGCCTTGTTGCGGTTCCCTTCGACATCGTCCAGCCGGCCGAGGTAGATATGCGACCACGTCACAATGCGAAGGTCGTGCGCAACGCTCAGAGTTTCTTCGAAGTATTTGCGGGCAAGGTCCGGCTTGCGCGTGTTGGCCGCCGCCACGGCCAGGCCGAACAGGGCCCGCTCATTCTTCGGGTCCTTGCTGAGAACCTGCTGGAACACGGCCTTTGCACCTTCGTAATCGCCGGTATAAATGTCGTTGTCGCCCCGGTCGAGCAGGCGCTCGGTCTCGGTGATATCCGGGTTCGTATGAGAGGGCTTGGGCGGTTCAGTAAATTGCACCTTCGCCAGCGCCAGGCCTTCGCGCGCAGGATCAATGCCCCGGATCATCTGCTCGTAATAGACGCTCATCGACGCCTCCTGCTTCTCGTATTCTTGCAGGGCGTCATAGAAATAAGGGACGAGAATGAGGCCGGAGGATGTCAACTGCTGGACCTGCTTCGTGGCTTCCGCAGGCTGCAACTTGTCCATGCGAAGTTCAACGGCGCGGATCAGGCATTCGGTGACCAGCAACGAAAAGTCCGACTTGAAATCGCTGTCGAGCGCCGGCGCCTTCCGTGCCACAGCTTCCAGCGATATCGCCCGATGGATTTCCGGCCCGTACTTGACGGCCAGCGGGTCCAGCAGAAAGTGGAGGTACTGATGGCGGATGTCATCGATCCTGAGCCTCTTCGATGGCGTGATCACCAGATAGTAATTCGCGCCGTAGATGCGGGCCTGCACCTGATTAGGAGCACCGAGAAGGTCCAGATAAATCGTATAAGTCCGACCCAGATATGCTCCGGCAGGAAAGCGAAGATAAGCGTCGGTCAGCTCGATCGCCCGGCGAACAGGGGCGCTGTAACGCTCGACCGCGGAGTGATAATCGACCGAAGCCCGGGCCCAGAGGTCCGCCACATCGGCCTGCTGATAAAACGTCTTGAGCAGGGGCACCAGGCCGGCAACGTTCTTCGCGTCAGGCGGAAGGTCGGTTGGAGCAACCGTAAAATTAAAGTCGGGAGGCGGCCCCAACAGCAATGCCAGAGAGATGTATTGGCCCAGGTTCCGGCCGGGATCACCGGCGATCCGATGGGCCTCATAAAACTTTTGGATGTCGGCCCTGACGGGAATCTGTTTCCTGGCAAGCTCGGCCCGCAGGCCGTCGCGCGTCCGGCTGCCGGTATCGGCGCCGAGTCCGGCGTCATAACCTGCGTCATTGAGAGCGGCGAGCACGCAAAAGAGCTGCTCATTCGGCTCAACAAGCACGTTCCCCTGCTGCGCCTTCGAGGGCAACGGCATGAGCGTCAGGGAAAGAAGCAGAAGGGTTGCCTTCCGGCACCAGCGCGGAAGGCAGATATCCTTCGCGTGCGTTCCAGGAGTTGTGAAGCTGTTAAACAGGGGATTCCGGCAGGTTGACAAGCGGGCTAACCTCGGACCGTGATTCTTCGGAATGAGAGGACGACGTCGCCGCTGGTGGGTTGCCCAAAGGAGGTGGCAGGCAGAAACAGGCTGTAATACATCATCTGATCGAGCCTCTGAATCAGGCTGGGGGTTGCCTGGCCGGAAAGGATCGTGTAGGAAGTCGCGCGGCCTTCAGCGTTGACATGCGTCACCAGAACGAGCGGCTGCCCGCTTGTATCATCAAGGTTCACAGGGGCCAGCAGCTGTACGCGAGGAGGAGTCACGAGGTCCAGCGGTACGTCGGGGCCACCGCTCGCCCGCGGGGCCGTCGAGCTGAGCATAAGGCCTATGCAAACAATGGAGACGAGTGCTCCTGTGACAGAGGGGAGCAACAGCGGCTTAAAGATGTTATCCAGACGCACCATGAGGCGCTGGAAAAAGTTGCGGTGAAGCTCCTGCGAAACTCTCACGCGCAATCGCAGAGCAAGCTGCGGCGTAACCTGCTGGCGTGACAAGCTCCGAAGCTCTGCGTGAAGGACCTCATAGCGCTCCAGTTCAGCGGCGCAGGGAACGCAATGGGCGAGATGGTAGCGGACTGAATGGCAAGTCTCTGCCGGGCATACTCCATCGATGTAATCGGAGAAATGTGCGCGAATTTCGGAGCAAGACTCAAAGATCATAAGGACCTGCTCAATCGGGCGGCGAGTTTACGCTTAAGCGTTTCCCGCCCGCGCCGCAAGCGCGACTTGACCGTACCTTCAGCGATACCGAGGACCTCGGCAATTTCTTCGTAGCTGAGTCCCTCGATCTCCCGCAGCACGACAACCGCGCGATAAGGCTCGGCAAGATCAGCCAGTGCACGCTTGACCTCAGCCTGGCATTCCGCCTGTTCGTAAGCGCTGTAGGGGCTTTCGCTGTCACTGCTGCAAATCGCAGGCCTCGAATTCAGGTGGAGCGACTCGTCGTCCATGGAGAAAGGCTCGTGAAAGAGACGCCGCCGCCAGCTTCGGCGATAGTTCGAGGCTTCGTGCACGGCAATGCGATAGATCCACGTCTTCAGGCTGCTTCGTTCATTGAACTGACGGATGCCACGGAGAATTTTGAGAAGGACATTTTGAAGCACATCGGCTGCGTCACCCTGATCGGCAACCATGTGAGAGATCAGGTTGAAGAGAGGGTTCTGATAAACAGCCAGGAGGTATGCAAAAGCCTCCTCCGAGCCCGCTTTCAGCTCCGCCACCAGTGCGGCCTCATCGCTGACAGCCGGGGCCGTTCGATCGAGAGCAACGCCAATTGTTCGGAATGCATCCGCCACAATCCAAAGATAGCAGGTTCAATGCTCAAGGGCAAGACGTACTACGAATTCGAAGTGACATCCGCTTACGAGGTCAGGAAACGCTCGAAAGAGCGAGAGAGCACGACGCGGGGACATCAGAGACTGCATTGTCGCTGCTGCATCGGAGTCTGGCAGAGCCGGGAGCGGCACCGCCTTACTCGATGCCAAGTTCGCGCTTTAACAGGGCGGGATCAAACGGGGAGGAGCTGAAGACTCGCCCTTCAAAATCAAACGTGGGGACCCGTCGCTTGCCGCCATTGACACTCATGACGAACTCAACCGCTTCGGGTGCTTCTTCGATGTTGATCTCTTCAAACTCGACGCCGTGCCGATTCAGGAATTGCTTGGCGCGCCAGCAGTCAGAGCACCACGATGTAGTGTACATGCGTATTTTGCGGCCTCGCCGGTCCAGAGAAGCGACTGCGGTGGCGCAGGTCTGTGAGTGGTCATTTGGAAGCTGCATCGAAGCTCTTCTCCCTCTGTTACAAAAGGCAATAAATCCGGAATCCGCCAAGGCCGCCTGCCGGCGCGAAGAGCTAAAACTCTTCTCAGCGCCGCACCAGACGCGCAGTTTCCAGACGGCAGATGGCCCGCCGCAGGTCCTCGCGCGCGCGTTCGATTTCCGGGTCAGAATCCGTATGGGTTTTCAGAAATTCCTCTGCGCTTTTTCGCTTGTTCTCTGCCCGCTCAACATCGATATCTTCCGCGCGCTCGGCGACTTCCGCCAGAACAATCACACGGTCGGGCAGAACCTCGGCAAATCCCCAATGGATCGCCACGTAGTGCTCGCCGGAATTCTGGGTGTACGTCAGCGTGCCGGGCTTGAGTTCCGTGAGGAGTGCGGCATGGCCGGGGAGGACCCCGATGTAGCCGTCTTTCCCCGGAATCGAGACAGAATCTACTTCTTCCTCTGCGATCCTGCGGTCCGGAGTGACAACCTCCAGTCGAATATAACTTGGAAATGTATTAGGCATACGTTCCATCACCGGCAGGCCGCCGACCCCGAGAGCCGGTTGCGCCGCTTACTCTGCTTTCAGCCTTTCGGCCTTTTCAAGCGCCTCTTCGAGCGTGCCGACCATATAGAAAGCCTGCTCGGGGACATCGTCGTGCTTGCCTTCGACGATCTCCTTGAAGCCGCGGATTGTGTCTTCGAGTTTCACATATCTGCCTTCAAGGCCGGTGAACTGCTGTGCCACAAAAAACGGTTGCGAGAGGAAGCGCTGGATCTTGCGTGCGCGCGCAACGGTCAGCTTGTCTTCTTCCGAAAGCTCGTCCATGCCCAGAATGGCGATGATGTCCTGAAGGTCCTTGTATTTTTGCAGGATGGCCTTCACAGCCCGCGCGACGTTGTAATGCTCCTGGCCCAGGATGCGCGGATCGAGGATGCGCGACGTCGATTCCAGCGGGTCCACGGCGGGATAGATTCCGATTTCCGCCAGTTGCCGCGAAAGCACCGTAGTAGCATCCAGGTGCGAAAAGGCCGTGGCCGGAGCAGGGTCTGTCAGGTCATCCGCGGGCACGTAAATAGCCTGGACCGAAGTGATGGAACCCTTTTTGGTGGAGGTGATGCGCTCCTGAAGTTCGCCCATTTCCGTAGAAAGGTTCGGCTGATAGCCGACGGCGGACGGCATGCGGCCGAGAAGCGCGGAAACCTCAGACCCCGCCTGCGTGAAACGGAAGATATTGTCGATAAAGAGCAGCACGTCCTGCCCGGCTACGTCGCGGAAATACTCTGCCACGGTCAGGCCGGTCAGCCCTACGCGAAGGCGCGCGCCGGGCGGCTCCGTCATCTGGCCGTAAATCAGTGCGGCTTTGGACCTGGAGGGATCGCCGGGATGAATCACGCCGGACTCCGTCATTTCGAGCAGCAGGTCATTGCCTTCGCGGGTGCGCTCGCCGACGCCAGCAAACACGGAAACGCCGCCGTGCTTCATGGCGACGTTGTTAATCAGTTCCATAATGATGACGGTCTTGCCCACGCCGGCGCCGCCGAACAGCCCGGTCTTGCCGCCTTTGAGGTAAGGTTCGAGCAGGTCCACGACCTTGAGGCCCGTCTCGAACATTTCAAAATTCGTGTTCTGGTCTTCGAGCGCGGGTGCGTGGCGATGGATGGGAAACCGGGTTTCCGCCTGAATCGGCCCGAGATTATCCACCGGCTCGCCGATGACGTTCATCACGCGCCCCAGCGTGGCTTTGCCTACGGGCGTTGTGATCGGCTGGCCGGTGTCGATGACCTTCATTCCGCGCACCATGCCGTCCGTGGGCGCCATCGCCACGCACTTGACGCGGCCCTCGCCCAGGTGCTGTTCAACTTCAACAACTACGTTGATGGGCAGCGGAACGTCGAACCCGTCCGACACGACCCGGAGCGCATTGTAAATAGGCGGAAGCTCGGCCTCTTCAAATGCGGCTACAACCACGGGCCCGATAACTTCCACGACTTTCCCCGTTTTTTCCTGCGTCATGATTCTCCCTTTTGTGGACTTCGGTCCATCCATGCGCGGCGAAACACGTCATTGCTTTGCTAATACTCCAACGCCTGTGCGCCGCTCACCACTTCGATGATTTCCTTGGTAATTCCGGCCTGGCGCAGTCGATTCAGCTTCAGCCGCAGCGATTCAATCAGTTCATCAGCGTTATTCGTTGCTGAGTCCATGGCCGTCATGCGCGCTGCGTATTCTGCAGCCTGCGACTCGAGCAACGCGCGGAATACCTGGACTTCAACGTAACGCGGCAGGAGTTGCCTCAGGATTTCCGCCGGCGGCTGCTCGAAAATGTACTCCGCCAGAAACTCGCCTTCGGGTGGAACAAGCGGTTCGATGGGAAGGTATCTTTCAACCTTTACGTTCTGGACCATCATGGATTTGAATTCGTTGTAGATGAAATCGACCGCGTCCACCTCTTCTTTGGTGTAAAGATCAATGATTTTATCAGCCAGTTCCTTCGCGTGAGAAAACTCCAATTGCCGGAAGATGTTCACGTACTCCGCAGTAATCCTGACCGGGCGCTTACGGAAGAAGTCGCGTCCCTTGCGACCCACAGTTACGAGCGACACTTTTTTCCCCGCACGTTCGCGGAGGTAATTCTGAGCGGCACGCATCAGGTTGGCATTGAAGGCCCCGCACAGCCCGCGGTCCGCGGTGACGAGCACCAGGAGGATATTCCGCTCCGGCCTGCGCGCCAGCAGCGGATGACGCTGCTGCTCGAGCCGCGCCGCCGCGCTCTCCAGCAGGGCCATCATCTGGTTCGCATAAGGGCGCGCGTTAAAGATGCGCTCCTGCGCCCGCCGCAATCGCGATGCGGCCACGACTTTCATGGCGCGGGTGATCTGTTTGGTATTCCTGACAGACCCGATGCGCCGACGGATGTCCCTTAACGTCGCCAATTTCCCCGGTCCTCACACTTTGGCGGCTTCACGCTCCGCCTTGAATTTGCTCTTATAGTCTTCAAGCATCTTTTTGATCTCTGCCCGCAGCGCATCGTCCAGTTGTTTCTTCTCGACGATATTTCTGCCGAGCGACGGATAAGATGAATCGAGGAATTCATAAAGGCCGGCTTCAAAGGCGCGGACTTCCTCAACCTCCAGATCATCAAGAAATCCCTGAGTGCCCGCCATAATGGCGACGATTTGCTTTTCGACAGGCAGCGGAGAATACTGGTCCTGCTTCAGAATCTCCGTAAGGCGGCGCCCGCGCCGCAACTGCGCCTGTGTTGCTTTATCGAGGTCGCTGCCGAACTGCTCGAAAGCCGCCAGTTCCCGATACTGGGCCAGGTCCAGCCGCAACGTACCGGCCACCTGTTTCATGGCCTTGATCTGAGCGTTGCCGCCGACGCGCGAAACAGAGAGTCCGACGTTGATGGCGGGGCGAATGCCGCTGTTAAAAAGGTCGGTTTCCAGGTAAATCTGTCCGTCGGTGATGGAAATGACGTTCGTTGGAATGTAGGCGGAGATGTCGCCTGCCTGCGTTTCAATGATCGGGAGCGCGGTCAGCGAGCCCCCGCCGAGTTCCCTGTTCAGCTTCGCCGCCCTTTCGAGCAGCCGGGAATGGAGATAGAAAACGTCACCGGGATATGCTTCGCGCCCGGGAGGACGCCGCAGCAGAAGCGAGATCTCACGGTAAGCAACAGCGTGCTTTGAAAGGTCGTCATAGATCAGGAGCGCGTGCCCACCGCGGTCGCGAAAGTATTCGCCCATGGCGCAACCGGCATATGGGGCCAGATACTGCATCGGCGCGGGGTCGGTCGAACTGGCCTCCACCACGATCGAATACTTCATGGCATCGTATTCTTCGAGGGTCTTCACCACCTGCGCAATGGTTGAGCGCTTCTGGCCGATCGCAACGTAGATGCAGATCACGTCTCCGCCGCGCTGATTCAGAATCGTGTCAATGGCCACCGCAGTCTTACCCGTCTGCCGGTCGCCGATGATCAGTTCGCGCTGGCCGCGCCCGATGGGAATCATGGCGTCGATGGCCTTCAAGCCTGTTTGCAGCGGCTCGCGTACCGGCTGCCGGTCAACCACGCCCGGGGCCAGCCGCTCAAGCGGATTGAATTCTGTTGTGTGCACCGGCCCCTTGCCGTCGGTCGGCCGGCCCAATGGGTCCACGACGCGGCCGATCAGCGCCTCTCCCACGGGCACGGACATGATGCGTTTCGTGCGCTTGACGACATCCCCTTCTTCAATCTTGGTGTAATCTCCGAGCAGCACCGCGCTGACCTGATCCTCTTCGAGGTTCAGCGCCAGGCCCGCTACACCATGCGGAAGATCGAGTAACTCGGTCGCCATCACGTTTTCCAGCCCGTGAATGCGCGCCACGCCGTCGCCAACGGAGATGACGGTTCCCACTTCGCTGAGGCTCACACTCCGGTCAAAATTCTCAATTTGTTCTCGGATAATGTCTGTAATTTCGTCGGGTCTGATTTTTGCCATATCTCTACGCTTTCACTCGCTGTAAAGCCATAAATCGAATTTAAGCGAGTCAGGGGGTATCTGCTTCCATGCTCCCCACATACTCGATTCTATCTGTTTTCAGGTTCTTAGAAGCGCGCGATGCACTCCATCCCCAGGCTGGTGTACCGACCACGGGACCTTTTTCTTGTTGCCATCGGCTGATCGCAGACCCCGTTCCGCCCGGAATGACGCCTCTCCCAGGAAGTCTTTTCAACTCTCCAGCCGGCTAAGGCGCGGTCAACTGCCCGCGAAGCCGTTCCAGGTAGCCCTGGACAGAGCCGTCATAGACCACGCTTCCTACCCGGGCCTGCAATCCTCCTATCAGGTTCGCATCCCGGCGAAATTTCATCTCGACTCTCTTGCCGGTCAATTCAGCAAACCGCGCGCGCAGGGCCTCCTGCTCATCGGGCGTCAGGTCCTCAGCAGAAAGCACCTGCACTTCTACAATTCCAAGACGCTCATTAGCGACTTTTCGGAACGCCTGCAAAACTTCTTCGAGCATCGCCATCCGGTAGTTCATCAGCAGGACCCGAAGAAAATTCGCTACCGTTACGGAGAGCCCCAGCCGCTCGATGACGGCATCCAGCACCTTTCGCTTCTGCTCAGTCGCCACTGTCGGGCTGGTCAGCACCTGGCGCAGTTCGCTGCTCTCCCGCCAGACGGAGGCGAAGTCATCGAGCTCTTTCGACACGGCCCCGAAGTCACCCTGCGGACCCAGAACGTCCGCCAGCGCTCGCGCATACCGGTTAGCTGCCGCCATCGACATAATCGTGCGTCCTTCTGCTCGGCTAGTTGACCTTTGTCCTGGTCCTCAGGTCGGAAAGAAAAAATCCCACAAGCTTCCTGCGATTCTCCCCGTCCAACCGCTGCTGGATTTTGCCGCGAGCCTGCTCGATCGTCTGCTCAACGACAAATTGTTTGAGTTCGAGCTTTGCCGCGTTCGTTGCAGCCGTAATCCGCGCCTTGGCGAACTCCTCGATGCGCCGGGCCTCATCTTCCGCGGCCTGGCGGATTCTCTCCATCTCGAGGGCAATCTCCGTCTCCGCCTGATTCTTGAGGGACCGCACCTCACCCTGTAACCCCGCCAGCTTCGCTTCCGCCTCCGCGAGTTTGGCTTGCGAACGTTCGAGCGCCTGGCGACTTTCTTCGAGGCTCCTTCGAATGTAATCCGAGCGTTCGTCAAAAAACGCCCTGCCGCGTTTCCGGTAAAGGTAGGCAAAGAATCCCGCAAGCAGCAGGAAGTTAATGGTCTCAAACAGAAGTTCGTGGCGGGCGATGAAACCTTCGTTTGTCTCGGCTGGTTCCGTGCCCTGGAAAGCGGCAAGCCTATGCGGGCTGAATACCTGGAGTGCAGCGGCGAAACAGAGCATCAGAAGGAATGCTCGACAGCACCGAATCATGCCTGCAAGCCCCCTTGCCCGCTCTCAATCGCTCGCGGCGCAAACAGCGACTCCGCAACTTCCGCAGCCAGCGCCTCGGCTGCGGCGCGGAGTTGTGCCTTCACCATCGCTGTCTCGTTTTCGAGGCTGGCCTGCGCCTCCTTGACCATTGCTTCCGCCCGGTCTCGCGCCTCCCGAATTCTTCTGTCCCGTTCTTCCAGGCCCTTCCGGCGTGCGTCTTCACGATGCTGATAAATCTCCTGCCGGGCGGCCTGCATGGCTTTCTCGTAATCTCGAAGCTTTGATTCGGCGCGCTCTGCCTGCTCGCGCGCTTCCGTAATGGCCCCGGTGGTGGCTTTTGTCCGGGCATCCAGGGTTTGCGAAAGGGGCTTGAAAAACAGGCGGTTCAGGAACGCCACCAGAAAAAGCACAATGACAATCGTCGGGATCGATTGGACAAGGAGTTGCCCAAGCTGGCTGAATATTTGGCCCATAATTTTCGGTCAGTTCCACAGATTGGAATTTCTGTGATTGTAAAAGATTTAAAATTTAACACGCCCTTCTTTAAGGTGTCAAGAAAACCGAGCCGTTGGGCTACTCATGCCATGCACGGAGTCGGTTCGTCATCGCCGGGCGCCACCTAGAGAGCGAACCTGTTATCCGCAGGCGCAAGGTGCGGAACTTATTTTGCCGGGCCTTATCGGCTAGCCTCGACCGTGGGGTTTTGTAAAGGTTAAATTACGGCTGGTCCTCGCCGAGGCGGGAATTTTGCTCTTCTTTATTTTCAATAAGTTCGCCGGCTTCGACTTCCGGTTCGCTCGGGTTTGTTCTTTTTGTAGACACCTGTTTTCAACGAGTTCTCCGCTTCGTTTTCAGGTTCGTTTTGTCCCATTTTGAATGGTCGCACCTTTATTTTCAATAACTTCTCCGGTTCGTTTTTGCAAAAATGAATTTTCCTGTCCCACTCGCTCCTTCTCATGGTCCAAAAATGGCTACTTATCTTGTCTTTATGAGCACCGCGCCCTGCACCTCAGCCCTTCGGCACCGGGTTTCCGGTTATTCACGCCGCAGGCGCCCCCGGGGCCATCAGGCCCAACAGGCACAATAGCATAATACTGTAGCCTATGTCAAGACGATTCTCATCGGACGGCGACGGGCACGCCGGCTCCGGCGATTGCTCGATGTACGGTCTCCTCATGGCGTAGAATACCGCCATGATGAAATGGCTAGTGATTGGCGTAGGAGACATTACGACAAAGCGCGTGTTGCCGGCAATCGAGGAAGAAGAGCGCAGCGATCTCGTGGGGATTGTCACTCGTAATCCGGCAAAGGCCGAGCCTTACGGCGTTCCGGGATTTACAGACCTGCGCGAGGCCATCTCAAAAACCAGGCCCGACGCGGTCTATGTGGCTTCCCCGGTGTTCATGCACGCCCCGCAGACGATGGTGTCGCTGCGCGAAGGCTGCCACGTGCTGTGTGAAAAACCAATGGCCATGAACTATGCCGAGGCCGAATTGATGGTGGACACAGCCGAAGCCACCGGACGTACGCTGGGCGTCGCATATTACAGGCGGACTTACCCCAAGGTTCACCGCGCCATGGGTCTTATTCAAGAGGGTGCAATTGGGCAGCCGGTGCTCGCCTATGCCTCGTCCCACGGATGGTTCACCGCAGAGAACGATTTCCGTGCCTGGCTTTTGGACCCCGACAAGGCCGGCGGCGGCCCTCTCTACGATATCGCCTCGCACCGGATCGACCTGTTGAATTACATTTTCGGACAGCCGGCTCGCGTACGGGCGCAGCTTTCGAATGCCGTGAACAAGACGCCCGTGGAAGATTCCGCCACCGTCTTGATTGAATACATGAACAACGTGCGCGCCATCGTGGATGTGCGCTGGCACTCGCGCGTGGAGCGGGACGAATTCCGCATCATCGGCACGACGGGCGAACTCGAACTGAGTCCCCTGAACGGTCCGACACTGCTCTCTCCGCAGGGCCGCGAAGAAATCCCAACCCATAAGAACATCCATTTCCCTTGCATCGCAAATTTCGTTGAAGCAGTGCTGGACGGCAAGCCACTGCTCTCCAGCGGCCGGACGGCCCTGTGGACCGACTGGATAACCGAACAGGCCGTAAAAGATAATCACCGGAGATAAAATAAGCATGTAACCAGAATGGCCGGTCCGGGCATAAGCTCGCGAAGTTGCGCCTGAGGGGTCTCTTGCGCAGCGCGGCTGGCAAGTGTCGTCGGCGGAACAAAGTTCCAGCAGCGCGATCGGCAGGGCGCACGTTGGATGGAGCAGCATCAGGCAGGTTGCTGAAAACGGATTTTGCGCTCGTCACCGTGAGCGCAGCGCGGGATTCCGGTATTCATTTTCAGAGAAATTGAGATGCTTCGCTCAACATGACAATTTGGCTTTTTTCAGCAACCTGATAGAGTAGAGGGTTAAGGGTTCTGATCAATTTCCCCGCCGGGCAGGAGACACTCCCAGCGGACCGAAACAATGAAACCGGACAACGCAAATGGGACAGATTCTCGATTCATCCAGGAAGACTGACGTTCTGATTGTCGGCGGAGGAATCATCGGCAGCGCGATTGCGCTTCGTCTGGCGCGGGCCGGGGTCAGCGTCACCGTTATCGACCGCGGCGAACCGTGCTCGGAAGCAAGCGGCGCCGCGGCCGGGATGATCGCTCCGCAAGGCGAAGTGATTGAGCCGCAGTCATTCTCTGAACTTTGCACATCCAGCCGTGACCTCTATCCGGCATTTGTGGAAGAGGTTGAAGAACTGAGTGGGGAGCACGTGAACTACCGGCGCGACGGCGCTCTCCTGGTCGCCATTGACGATCATGAATGCGAAGAACTGGAGCAGATCTACCGAACGCAGATCGCGATGGGTCTGCCGCTCGAGCGGCTCACAAACCACGGCCTGAGCGGACGCCTCGAAGGGCTGGCACCCCGCATCGAACTTGCGCTGTTCATCACCGGAGACCACTGGGTTGACAACCGCCTGCTGACGCGCGCCCTCATCAGGGCCGCCGAACTCTCCGGTGTGCACTTCCATTGGAATTGCACAGCGGCGGGATTCAATATACAAGACAGCCGGGTGGAAAGCGTGCGTGTACGGGAGGCGGGCTCAGCGGGCGAATCCACGTTTTCTGCCGGGAGCTTCGTCCTGGCCGCAGGATGCTGGAGCGGGCAACTGGCGGATGGTCTCGGGGTCGCGCTTCCCATGACCCCGTGCCACGGTGAGATCATCGAATTCGAGACTCCTTCCGATTTGCCGTTTGTGGTCCGCGCGGGAATGCATTACGTTGTTCCGCGGGGGACAAGAACAGTAGTAGCGGGAACAACGGCCAGGTGGGGCAGCTACGAGAAAGCGGTGACGGCTGGCGGCCTGCAGTCCATCATTCAAGGAATCACGCGCATACTCCCTGTGGCGAAGGACTTCAAATTCCGCAGCGCCTGGGCGGGGTTGAGGCCGGACACGAAGGACCATCTGCCCATCCTCGGCTTCGGTGCGCTGCACAACCTGGTCTTTGCAACGGGCCATTTCCGCAACGGGATCCTCCTGGCGCCGATCACGGCAAAGCTGGTCGCGGAACTGCTCCTGACCGGCGCGCCATCTCTTTCCCTGGAGCCATACAGTCCTGCGCGATTTGCCGCTGCACAATGATTCGCGGAGCGGGCAACGCGAGGAGCAGATTGAAGGCCGGGATGAATTCCGGCGCTTCTGGAAACAACCATGGGTGATACTCGAGTCCGGTTTGCACCTTCTCCTACGGGATATCTTCACGTGGGCGGTGCGCGGACAGCGCTTTACAACTGGCTTTTCGCGCGGCATACGGGCGGCGTGTTCATCCTTCGGATTGAGGACACGGACGCCGACCGCTCCAAACCTGAACTGACAACGGCCATTCTGGAGAGCCTCGAATGGCTGGGACTGAACTGGGACGAAGGGCCTTTTCATCAGTCTGATCGTCTCGACCAATACCGCGCGATGGCGGCGGAACTTGTGCGCGCAGGCCATGCGTATCCATGTTTTTGCACGCCCGAAGAAATTCAGGAGAAGAGGGCCCGCGCAAGCGGCGGCCGCCCGTGGAAATACGACGGGACCTGCCGGAACCTGCCCGAAGCGGAACGGCAAAACCGAATGGCTGAAGGCTCGCCGCACGCTGTCCGCTTTCGTGTTCCTGAAGCAGGAGTGACGGATTTTAAAGACGAGGTCTTCGGACAGATCAGAATTGAAAACCAGGAACTCGAAGACTTCGTCCTGCTGCGCTCCGACGGCCAGCCTACATATCACCTGAGCGTAGTTTGCGACGACGTCGAGATGAGGATCACGCATGTGATTCGCGGCGCCGACCATCTTTCAAACACGCCGAAACAGATACTCCTTTACCGGGCGCTCGGCGCGGCGCTGCCCGTGTTTGCACATCTTCCGCTGATTCTCGGACCGGACAAGCAGCGGCTTTCCAAGCGTCATGGCGCAACTTCCGTGGGAGCATACCGCGACCAGGGAATCCTGCCGGAAGCGCTCGTCAACTTCCTGGCTCTGCTGGGATGGACGCCGCCCGGCGGCGAGGAAATTCTCTCGCGCGAGGCGATGGTCCGGCAATTCGATCTTTCTGCCGTCTCAAAATCCAACGCGGTTTTCGACCCTGAAAAACTCGCCTGGATGAACAGCCAGTACCTTCGCGCGCTCAGCCTGGACCGTCTGGTGCCGCTCGTGGAAGCCGAATTGAAATCGGCGGGGATCGAATCCCGAATCATTTCCACGACCGAAAAGCTCCGGGAGACAGTAGCCCTGCTCCAGCCACGCATGCGTACTCTGAAGGATTTCTCACAGGGCGGCCGCGCCTTTTTTACTGACGACTTTGAGTATGCTGAGGAAGCAGAGAGAAAATTCTGGAAAGACCCTTCCCTGCCCGGATTACTCTCTAAGCTGGCGGAGAAGCTGGACAAGCTCGATTGCTTCAGTGCAGAAAAGGCGGAAGCGGCTCTGAGAACCCTTGCCGACGAAGCCGGGGTGAAAGCGGGTCTGCTGATCAACGCCGCGCGAGTGGCACTGACCGGGCAGGCGGTTGCGCCCGGATTGTTTGAGGTCATGAACCTGCTGGGTCGGGAGCGAACAGTGGAAAGGCTTCGACGGGCCAGTCACTATCTGGGCCGCAGAGCGGCGGCGCCATAATCGGGTCCGCCGCCGTCGCAACCCGAGGTCGGCGTCAGGAAGATCCCTCAACCTTTTCGAGCTTTTCGATAATAACAATGGCCACTGCAATGACAGTGGCGGTGACTTCCAGAATGCGCTTGATTTTTTTCAACTTTGACATGCCTTCATCCCGTGAGGGGCAGCCAGACGCTGGGCGGCAGCGTCTCAAATTTCCCCTCCAAACCCATTATCGTCCCTCGCACGCCGCGAGGGAAGACTTCCAGCATCCCAAAGCAGCGGGGCAGCGAAAACCTTTTCTTCCCCGAACTGCCGGGGTTGAAAAACAGCCGGTGACCTATTGTCAGCAGGCATGGACGATGGCTGTGGCCGAAAACAACTACCCGCGTCGCGGCATCAAAACCTTCCAGGAAGCGCGCGGCCCGTTCCGGATTGATCTGCTGGAGGACCGAACCGTCGGCCCATCTTTCCAGTTCGTCCTGCGGGACCACGAGCTGATGCAGAATCTCGATTTGAAGATTCTCGAAGCGCACCGTGAGCGACGGCGGCAAGCCCAGTTCCGGCGGGTCCACGTTCCCTCGGACCGCACGGACGCCGGCAATGCGGCCAAGGTCATCGAGCACAGCACGCGAGCCGACGTCTCCGGCATGCAGGATTGAATCGACGCCGGACAGCAGGGCCGGCAATTGAGGATCAAAGTAGCCGTGAGTGTCTGAAACAAGCCCGATTTTCATAGATGCAACGCGACCTTCGCTCAACAATGTGCGTCGAACTCAAAACATATCACAAACCGCCTCAGGGCAGAACGCAGTTGATGGGAGGAAGCTCGCGACCCATGAGGCCATCCAGGCGGGCCGGAATTATCTTTTAGGTGCACCGGGGTTGACACTCGACGCAGGCGGACAGCACTATGGTGAACATGCGGCGTATCACGCGACGTCGGCACGGATATTGCGTCGTCACGACCGTGAGCGGGTTGAACGTCCGCAGAACCTTATTCACGACCGCTGAGCAGAAAAATGCTGCACAAATTCGTCTATCACAATGACCGACTTGTTCCTATCGATGAGGTCCGGCTCTCTCCCGGGCAGGCGGGACTGCTGAACGGCTGGGGCGTGTTCACAACCATTCGGATTTATGGCGGTCGCTCCTTCGCGTTTGACCACCACTGGCACCGGCTCATGACCGATGCAAACAAGCTGGAAATCCCCATTGGATGGCACGCGGACACCGTCTCGAAGCATCTTGCGACACTAATTGATGCCAACCGAGTTAATAATGGCTGCGCACGAATCTACTTTATCTACAACAAAGTCGGCTACTGGATCAGCGATGAATCCGAACCTGATGTTGACCTGATCCTCTACACGGCCGATCTCCCCAAACGGGAGGGCCCGGTCCGCCTGGCATTGCAACCCCATGGTCGCTATGCGGCAAGCCCGCTCGCGGGAGTCAAAGTGACTTCCTGGCTCCAGAACGTCTGGATGCTGAATCAAGCCGTGAAAAGGGGATTTGACGAGGTCATCCTGCTGAACGAACGGGATGAAGTGGCCGAATGCACGGCCGCAAACATCTTCTGCGTTCGCAACGGAGAGGCCATCACGCCGCCGCTCACAGCGGGATGCCTTCCCGGCGTAACTCGTGCGGTCCTGCTTCAAATCGGCGTCGAAGCCGGCGTGCGCGTTCGGGAGGCAACGATGACAACTCAGGATTTATTTACGGCCGACGAGGTCTTCATCAGCTCAACCACGCGCGAAGTGCAGCCTGTTTCCGAAATTGAAGGCCACAAAATCGGTCAGCCCGGCGGCCTCGTCACAACGAAGCTGGCGGAAGCCTTCTCGCGCTACGTTGCCGAATCCCTGGCAAAAACAGACCCGCGACTTTCAAAATGAGGTGACGGCAAAAAATCTCTTCCGGCTTCCCTGGCTCGAAGAAGCGGCCGCAATTCAACTCCTCTTGCAAGAACGATGACGCTGGGCGATACTTTTTCTTAAAGAGACCAGAAAAGATTTGGGTGTGACCCTGAGTTCCTGTTTTTTCGGGTGCTCCATGGTCATTCGGCAAAAGGACCGCATCCACGTCCCTGACCGCAGCCGTTCCGGCTGGTTCCCTGCCCTGCAAACAGACCGCATTGACCGAAACATACTGTGAGAGGAGGTGCACAATGGCAACTTACGTTGTCCTCAGCAGGTTTTCCCCTGAAGCGTTCCGCGATCCAAAGGATTTCAAAAAATTGGCCGACACGGTTTCATCGAAGATCAAGAGTGAGTGTCCCGGCGTCCACTGGAAGCAGAGTTTTGCCACAATGGGACGCTTTGACGTTGTGGACATTATCGAGTCAGATGATCCCAAGCAGGTCGAAAAAGCCGCCATGCTGATCCGCGCCTACGGACATTCCACGACGGAAACCCTTCCGGCCACGCCTTGGAAGGATTTCCTGGCCATGCTGTAGCGCCGTGTGATCGGCAGATCGCGGCGTTGGAAAGCTGGAGGATTTTCGGCTTGCAGGCGGCACAGACGCCGCGCGGGTTGAGAATTACGCGTTTACTTTTCGTCGATCAGTTTCACAAGCGAGCGCGTGACGGCCGGAGCGGCGTCCGGCCCGATGGAGTTGATTTCCCCGTACCAGCGGTGGGGCCTGTTCAGCAGCCACGGCGGCGCGTTGTCCCATTCGGCCCGTGGAATAATGTATCCGATCTCGTCATTCGCAAGACCGAAGATGAATTGATAGCGGCTCTTCAGGTGCGTGCGAATCGCAGGCTCGAAAGGCGCCTCGGGATAGTCGGCCCCGGGATAGCGCGTGATGCCGCCGTTCACCAGTTCCGGATAAATCTCTCCGGGGACCGTCGCGATCTCAGCCACGACGTGGTTCCTGTCAAGAAGCTGAATGTAATCCACCTCGGTGCGGATGTCGCGCCCTGCCGCATATTTCACCGCTTTGAGGCTGCCGAGTTGCTTCTCGATTGCCGCCGCCTCCGCCGCATTGCCGCCCGCGTATTTTTCAATGAGTTCGCTGAGAAAAGCGACGGGCCTATGCTCGGTCGCCATGTCAGGTTTGCCGTCGGTATAGAGGGGTCGTGAATAACCAAAGACCCCCATGCCTTCGTCGAGCCGGAACAGTTGATTGCTCAGAGGAATATCGAAAGTTGACTGCCTGATGATGATCGAATCAACGCTGACGGCGCGCCCTTCGTTGCGCAGGGCCCGCACGGCCATTTCGCCGACCATGTTTCCCACCAGTTCAGCTTTCCTCCAGGTAGCGTCTTTTGCGACCTCGCCGGTTTCGGGATCGAGGAGCGAGACCTGATCGCCAAGCGTCGAGAGCAGCCCGCCGATGGAACCGTTCATGAACACCGTTGTACCGCCCCCGTGCTGCTCGACGTAGTGGCATAACCAGTGAGGATAGTCCGCGGTGATCAGAGTGTTCCCGCTGTCCAGTGTTTCAGGATGGTCGCTCCAGTTGATGAGCGTGGCGATTGTCTTGCCGGTTGTCGCGGAATCGAGGCGCATCACGAAAAGATAGGGGTCCTTGACATAGGGCGGCCGGCTGTCATCCTGCAACAGCGCCAGCAAAGGCGAATCATTGCGGGCGAGCGTCATGCGCGCTTCCTGCATGTTCCTGACGGCCGCCACTGCCGTTTCGGCGATGCGGTCAACAACTGAGTCGAGATACTTCAGGTCCACGCCCGATCGGAGCGGCCCGGGCCCCCAAAGGCCCAGGGTATCCGGCCCCTCGTGGTCGTGTGTCGAGGCGACGATCACCTGGGTGACATCGGGAAGCCGGGCGCTCACCTTCTCGCGCACGCGCAATACATCCTGATGAAAAAGACCGATCAGGTCGGCAGCGCAGATCACGAGTGTCTTATCACCGGCACCCAGCGCCAGACATCGCGCGTAGAGATTGTCATGAACCCCGCTCGCCACGCGATTGAAGCCAAACCCGGCCATGTAAACCGTTCCCGCATGTACGTCAGGCGTGATCACAGTCTTTGCCGCGCCGGCTCGCAGGGCAAACGTCCTGCCGCTGGTTAGCAACCCCGCAAGAAATGTCAGCACGACGATTGGTTTTACTCGTTTGTGCAAATTCATGGGTAACCGCCTCCCCGATCTGCTGCAGTTGCAAATCCGTGTTTAGCACCTTCCACACGATACTTCAATGGGATTTGCCGCCTCCATCGATGCGGCATCGCGTTTATTCTTGCCTCCGGGGTTCTATCCGTGCTGCTACAGCGTACAACTCAGCGCTCTGATGTGTTTCTGCAACGGGTACTTTAAATGGGTGGACTGTTGTCCGGCTTCGCGGCGGGCAGGAGTACAATCAGCGTTTTCCGTGGTCACCCGCTTCCATAAGCTTGATCATAATGGAGCCGGAAGAATCGGTCGCTCAACACGAAAGGATGGCGCGCCTGGAGGGACTCGAACCCCCGGCCTACAGATTCGAAGTCTGCCGCTCTATCCAACTGAGCTACAGGCGCGTTTTTCAGAACCAAGCGGTTGGCGCGATTGGACAGGGTACAGACCTTCAGTTCGCGTCCACTCGCGTTCATTAAGTTTACCGCATTGTTGCCGCCGAAGACAGCTTCTTCATCAACCCAGGAATCGCAGTTGATTGGGATTGAGAACTGCGGAACAATCGTTCACCCTTGCGGGAGGCGTGCTGCGGCCGTTATCGGTGAGAGTTCTCATCTTCTCCAGAAATATGAGAACGCGGTCTCGAACCTCGAGGCTCAAATGCATCAGGAGCCCCGCCGTTACGAGGGCTTTTTCAATCCTGGCCGCGCCTGTCAGCAGCGGGAAAGTGACAGGGAAGCTGTAACATTCCCGAAACGCGCCTCACTTCCGGCTTCCAATAGTTATGAGTTCCGTTTGAACCATAGACTCGTTCTGGGAATGTCGACGAGATTACGGATCCGGCCCCCGCTGTTCCCGACAATGCGGGACGCCTCCGTGACGTGGAAATTCAACTCTTCCGTTCTGAAGCCACTGCGGGCAACGCTACTGGTCCCGCCCGGATGAAAATGGGAGATACGGGGATGCAGCGCCTGCCATCGCCATCAGTCCAACAGCCTCCGTACCTGTAAAACAATACAAGAATGCTACGTCTTCTCTGCGTTTCGGAAGGCCACGTCGCCAATCACAGGAAGTTTGTACCGCTCGCCGTTATAGGCCTTGGACATCATCAAGACGGCCAGCGCCAACAGGCACAGAGCGAAGATGATCCACGCGATCGAACTGACCAGCCAGCCGAGGATGGGGATCAGCCCCACGATCGCAGTCAATATGGAGAGGGCAAAACCCACCGCGATGGCCACAACACCCAGCAGCAATGACTGGTACGCATGGAAACGCACAAACTTGTCTTTGTTGTACGGCCCCGCAATCAGAAAGAAGATGCTCGCCACCGGCCACAGCAAATAGCACAACAATCCGGCTACATTTGCGGCAATTCCCGGGAAATTCAAGCCGGACCCCGAGGCAGGCGGCGTGCCAGCGCCGGTCGATGAGCCACATGAACTGCAGAAAACCGCATCGCTGCTCAGAATTGCCCCACATTTTGCGCACGTAGCCATGGATGATCTCCCGAATATTCCGCCGTAAAACCACCAGGATCAGGCGCGCTGGAAGACGGGCCCGCCGACTCAAACGCAACGGAGGTTCGCGCTCCAGAATAGATTTATACTTAACACAGTCTGGAATTCGAGACAATGAGAAGTCCCGGCACGCTGGAACCATGCTGGGATTATGGCAACGATTACAGAACTGTTTCGCCTGAATTGATGGAATGGCACGCCTGCAGGTAGAAGTGAAACGCGATGAAGCGCGTGCCCCGCCTGGCAACCTCCGGACACCTCATGCTTCGGGTCTGGGTTGGCCGGCGCGCGTGTGCTTCGGTTGCTGCTTGGCTTGTGGCTGGTGGCCAGAGCGACCATCAGCTTCTTCTGTAGCGAAAAACTTGTCAATGACCAGCCAGGTCAGTAATGCAACCGGGAAGTACGTTGCCACGATAAAAGCCAGAAGCTCAACTATTCGATTCATTCCGGGAGTCACCAAAAACATTAAGCACCTTCTTCCCGCCGAATTACCCTGGCCGGAGTCGCCTCGCCCGAGAGGATGCCTTCAAACCACCCATCCATCTCACCACTCTCGAAGACGCAGCGCCATAGGACAGAAGTACCAATATCAGCAAACCGTGGGGACAGCTTCATATGTGATTTGTTATTGAATACTTTAATAACAGCGCGATCGGGTTTAACCTGCCTTCTGCTGCGAACTCAAGCCACGCACCTTATGTGTCGTTATCGCTGGAGCCGCCTTCCAAGCCTTCCATCGGCAAAAATCGGGATTTCATGACCGAATAGACCGCTGACCGGAACGAAAAGTCAACAGGATGATCCATGTTTTCTTCCGCAGGCGCGGGTCGTCACGGTGCTTTGCTGTTCGGAGGGCTGCGAAGGCCCGGTGACTAACTCGCAGCAACTTCCTGCACGGCGGGCGGGCGGCGTGAAAAGAGTTCTTCGATCAGATCACGGTAGCGATCTTCCACTACGTTGCGTTTGACTTTTAGCGTGGCCGAAAGCTCTCCTGAAGCGATAGTGAGTTCCTTAGGGAGCAGAGCGATCTGGCGGATACGCTCGTGCGGCGGCAGGTGTTGGCAGGCTTGATCGACCTGCTGCTGCATGAAGGCCCGGATATTGTCATTCTTAACAAGGTCGTCGCGATTGGCGAAAGCTATTCCCTGTTCTCGGGCATAACCCTCTAAAGCTGCGAAGTTGGGCACAATCAGGGCGCCGACGAATTTTCTGGAATCACCCAGCACGACAAGCTGGGCAACGTAACGGTGGCCCTGAAAAAGGTTTTCCAGCTTTTCGGGCGAGACATATTTACCGCCGGAAGTCTTGAAGAGGTTTTTCTTGCGCCCGGTGATCGAGAGGAAGCCTTCCCCGTCGATCATGCCGAGATCGCCGGTATGAAACCAGCCGTCGGCAAAAGCTTCTCCGTTGCGTTCATCCTGGTGGTAATAGCCCGGTGTCACATTCGGTCCTCGGACCAGGATTTCGCGGCCTGTTCTCCCTCTGCTGTTCTCGACCTCTTCACTGAGTTTCACCTCGACTCCGGGAATCACGCGGCCCACCGTACCAAGCTTAACCGCGCCCGGATAATTGACAGCAATCACGGGCGAAGTTTCCGTCAACCCGTATCCTTCATAAATCGGGATGCCGATGGCAAAGAAAAATTCTGCCAGTTCTTTGCTCAGCGGGGCCGCGCCGGAAATCAGCAGCCGCAGGCGCCCACCCATTTGCGAGCGGATCTTGGAATAAACGAGCTTCCCTGCAATCGCGTGCAATACTGTCAATCCGAGAGGCGCCGCACGATTTTCCAGCTTGTAAGGAAACCACGCCCGACCCGTGCGGAGGGCCCAGGCGAAGAGCCGTTGCTTGGAGGGCGGCAAATGCCGTACTTCCTCCATGATCTTTTCCTGGATTTTTTCTACCAAACGTGGCACAACCGCCATCAGTGTTGGGCGGACTTCGCGCAGGTTCTGAGGCAACGAATCGTAGTTCTCCGCGTAGGCGATGGAAACGCCCTGGGCAAGATAATAGAAGTCAATCATCCGCTCAAAAATGTGGGCGAGCGGAAGAAATGACATACCGGTGTCCCCGCTGTGAAAGTCAAAGAGACGGTCGCAGGCATGAATATTAGAGGTGATGTTGGCGTGCGTCAGCACAACGCCCTTGAACGCGCCCGTCGTGCCGGAAGTATAAACGATGGTTGCCACGTGTTCCGGTCGCGTGCGAAGCGCCTGCTCACTGAACGAATCAGTAATGCCGTGCCCTTTTGCATATTGGCTTTCGATAGCTTCCTTCCAGCAAAAGACATCCTGGAATTCCCCCGGATCACAGTCCATTGCAATGACGAACTTCAGGTCGGGCAAGTGGGGTCGGACGGCAAGGACTTTCTTCAGTTGGTCGCGCGTAGAGACAATAACGCCTGTGGACCCGGAATCGCGAAGGATAAACTCGATGTCACCTTCCAGCAGCGTGGAATATAGAGGGACTGTGACCGCCCCGAGCCCCAGGATGGCGTAATCCGTCAGCGCCCATTCCAGGCGGTTTTCTGACAGGAGTGCGACCCGGTCTCCGCGGCTTACGCCCATCCCGGCAAGAAACCTGGCAAACGCCGAGACCTTCAAAAGCACGTCGCGGGAGGAAATCCCGCGGTATTTGCCTTCCACTTTGGTGAGGAAAGCAGCGGGCTTCTGGTGGTTCCCCATCGCCTGGAGAAACAATTCGTTGAGTGTTTTGAACGGCTTAGATTTCATAAGATTTCGTGCCCCTGACGAACCTGTCGCGGCCGGAAGAATTCTAGCACAGACCCGCAGCCCTCCGATTTGTAACCCACTTGGCTGGAAGACCGATCCTGGTCAAAATAAGAATTGACGGAAGTGCAGATACAGTTCATCCTGAGGTTTTGTGCCAGCGGTCCGCTCGATACGGTTCGCCACACTCTTAACTATGAAAGACGGCTTCCTTCTTAAGATATCCCTTGTTGCAATCCTGATCAGCAGTCCGTTGCCAGCACGAGTGCGGACGACTGAAAGTCGCCCGGAGCACGAAGTCCTCATCCTCGCCTACCACCGCTTCAACACATTTCGCGCTGACAGCATGACAGTAACGCTCCCGGTGTTCAAGTTTCAGCTCCAGTACTTGACCCAAAATGGCTATCACTTCATCCCGCTTTCCCGCTACGTCGCGTATCGACTCGGGAAAGCCCCCCCGCCTCCGCCTCGGTCCGTGATCGTCACGATGGATGACGGTAACGAGACTGTGTATAAGTATGCGCTCCCGCTTGTGGAACAGTACCGCATTCCGGTGACGTTGTTCATCTACCCATCGGCTATTTCCAACGCATCTTATGCAATGACGTGGGCGCAATTGCGCGCGCTCAAAGCCACCGGGCTTTTTGACATTGAGTCCCACACGTACTGGCATCCCAATTTCAAAATCGAAAAGAGGCGTTTGACGCCAATTCAATACGAAAAGTTCGTGGATACCCAGCTTCTGCGCTCACGAGAAGTCCTGGATAAAAAGCTCGGAATCAACCTTTCGTTGCTTGCGTGGCCGTTTGGTATTTATGACAACGAACTCATTCAAAAGGCTTCGCGCGATGGATACATCGCAGCCTTTGCCCTTAACGGCAGGCACGCCGGCGACTCTGACAACATCATGGCCCTTTCACGCTATCTGGTTACTGACAGGGACAGAGGGCGACTCTTTGAAGATGTGGTTAAAGGCACACCGGCGCGCCAATGACATATTTTTGATAGGTCTGTGTCATTGCGCCCGGGCCGGACTCTCTTGCGCATGAGGTTTGTCTCCGTGCGGCATAATTTATTGCTTTGCCGCCGGGAATTCCACCTTCGGCACCTGCTGTGCTTCCGCCGTTGCCGCAAAGTATGCATCGTTCCGCTGGAAGCCCGCCCAGCGCGCAAAAATGTTGTTCGGGAACTGCCCGATGTAAGCGTTATAGTCCTGGATTGCATCGTCGTATCTGCGGCGCTCCACGGCAATGCGGTTTTCCGTGCCCGCCAGTTCATCCTGCAGCCTTAGAAAACTTTCGTTGGACCTGAGTTGAGGATAATTCTCCGTCAGGGCCAGCACTTTCGCCAGCGCGCCGTCCAGTTGCTGGTTCGCTGCGATCTTATCCTTGGGCGTCTGGGCGTTCATCAGATTCGCGCGCGCATTGGCCACGGCTGTAAAGACAGTAACTTCCTGCGCGGCGACGCCCTTCACTGTGGCCACAAGATTGGGAATTAGATCGGCCCGCCGCTCGAGCACGACCGAGACCTGGGCCCAGTCCGATTTGATCGCTTCATTTTTCCGCACCATGGTATTTCGCGCGCTGACATACATTCCACCGATAATTACGGCAAGCAGTACAACAACAACCAGCACAATCCAACCTTTCTTCATCGCACTCCTCCAAAAGTACGCGAACCTGCGGATTTGGCTGGCTTCAGGCGCTTAAGCTCCACCGGCCAGCCTGCGGTCCACTTCATCCGTTACGCGCTCGACAAATTCCAGGTACCCACGCAGAGTCTCCCTCGCATTCACATCACGCGCGTTCCGCCTCCCTTCGCGGACGTCGAGCACTGACCAGAAAGCCTCCGGCTTCCCGCCCGTCAATCGCGCGACCTCGGCCACAACCTCGCGTCTTCCTGCCGGCGGACTTTCGCCCAGCGCAATCAAGGCGTGCCGGAACAGTGTGAGAAACGCAGACAAGGAGGCGTCCATCAGGCCCATAATGATCTTATCTTTTCTGGGAGCGAGCAGAATTCCCTGCCGCAGTTTTATCCAGTTTGTCCGCAATTCGCGCTCAACCTGGAGTCGGTGCAGTTGCATGGGCACGGTCAGTTCGTCGAAAAAGTCGTCGCCGTAAATCATCCTGTGATGCAGCTTCATATCGAGCAATTCGATGGCGAAGATGTCCGCCGAGGCCCGCAATTCCTCCATCGTAAAAATCTGCGGGACCGGATGCTTCTTTCTTCGCCACCACACAGCCGCCTCATGCAGCGCTTCAAGGTCGGCCGCCCCAGCGCGTCCAACCAGGCAAAGGACATTCAAATCCGAGTGCAGCTTGTGATATTCACCTCGCGCCGCCGAACCAAAAAGCACCACGGCCTTCAAGTTCGCTCCGGCACCAGCCAGCAGTTTTTCCTTCAACTCCGCCAGCAATTTCTCCATGGTTTTCGCTCCGCGCTACCAGCTTCCGCTCGCTCCGCCGCCACCAAACGAACCGCCTCCGAATCCCCCAAAACCGCCACCTCCGCCAAATCCGCCTCCGCCCCATGATCCGCCACTCCACCCGCCTCCTCCCATAAACCATGGTCCTCCCCACCACCAGACGCTGTGCGCCCCGCGCCGGCGTCGTCCGCCCAAAAGGCGGGCGATGAATCCGATCAGCGGGAAAAAAACAAGAAAAAGGAAAAGCAGCAGGGGTGCGATAAGGTTCTGGCCCTCTCCAGGCGGAGCCTCCGCTTCGCCTGCTGAAGGACTTTCGGGCGGTTCTGTAAGGGAACTGAGCTTAATGCCGCGGTCCTTGGCAATCACTGAGGCCACTCGCTCTGTCATCAACAAAAGCGCTCCACTGTAATTGCCTTCGCGCAGCAGCGGTTTCGCCTGCCGCCCAAAATCGCCCACCAGTCCGTCGGGCAAAATGGGCTCCAGGCCGTATCCGACTTCAAAACGATATTGACGATCATTCGGCGCGAGAAGAATCATTACGCCCCGGTCTTTTTGCCTGGGCCCAATGCCCCAGCGAGTGGCCAGGTCGATGGAAAAATCTTCGATGGGCTCGCCTTCAAGCGATTTCACTGTAACAACGGCGATCTGTGCCTGGGCTTTCTGGTCCACTTCGCTACAGATCGCATTCAATTTCTGCTGTGTTTCAGGATTGATAACACCTGCAAAGTCGTTAACGTATCCCTGCGGGCGTAAATCCCGGGGCTTCTCCGCGTCTGCCGCCTGTACGAACAACAAGGCAGCAACAAATGCACCCATTGCGACAGCAAACAGGTTAAAGCGACCACGCAGCGGGCGAATGCTCATTTTCATGTTCGACTGCAAATTCAATCCCGGACCGGCGGACCCGCGGGCGATAGCCCTCTTCTGTTTCCATGCTCTGGGGCCGGTAGATCCGTCGATAAGGATCTCCCGCGGATGATTGGCGGGAATTCATCGACAGCTTCCATTATCACCCGACGGCCCGCACGTAGCATAGCCCCTGCCGCTGGTGCCTGCAATTACTCCCAAACTTCTCTTGCATTGGCAGCAATACTTGAGGTTCGTCCAAACACGCGTCTTTTTTGCTTTGGAAAGCACGATCCCAACCCAATATAATCTTGCGCATGGAAACAAACTCGAGTGCCTCAACTGAATGCTGCCGTTTTCTTCTTACCGGGGCCAAAGGCTTTATAGGCTCATGGATTGTCAAAAGGCTTATTGAGCGGGGAAAAACGCCATGGATTTATGATCTTGACCCCAAAGCCCACAGGCTGGAGCAACTGCTTACGGATGAACAAAGGCAAAAGATCCGTTTTATCCAGGGGGACATCACGAATTTTGACGAACTTGACCGCGCCGTCGCAGACAATGGGATTACCCACCTGATCCACCTGGCTGCTTTACAGGTCCCGGCCTGCGCCGCCAATCCACGGTTAGGGGCCATGGTAAATGTCGTTGGGACTATTAACGCGTTTGAAGTGGTGCGCAGGCGGCGTGATCTGGTCAAGCGCATCGTCTACGCAAGTTCAGTGGCCGTGTTCGGCCCTGAGGAATTCTATGGCCGCGCAAAAGTTCCCGAAGGCGCACCGTTGCAGCCCAACACTCATTACGGGGTTTTCAAACAGGCCAACGAGGGGAACGCGCGTGTTTATTATCTGAATGACGGCATTTCGAGCGTCGGCTTGAGGCCCGGCACCGTCTATGGCGTGGGCAGAGATCAGGGAATCACTTCCGGTCCCACGAAGGCCATCAAGGCTTCCATTGTTGGACGTCCCTATACCATCCGCTTCACGGGAGGCTTCGACATGCAGTACGCCAGCGATACAGCGGAGGTATTCCTGCGCTGCGCTGAGGCCCCAATCGAAGGCGCAAAGACTTACACGCTGCGGGGCGCCGTTATCCAGATGGATGCCTTTCTTGCCACCCTGCGTCGCCTTCTGCCACAGTCAAAGGAATTGATCCACGCCGAGGGTAAGCCGATCCCTATTGCTTTCGATTTTGATGACAGCGCCCTGTTGCGCGATATCGGCGACATCCCGCGCACACCTCTCGAAGAAGGTATCCACGAAACCGCAGAGATATTTGATCGCCTCCACATGCAAGGCAAGCTCGATGTCAGCGACCTGGAGGCATGAGGAAAAATGAAAGCAGCCGTTCTGGAAGACGTGGAAAAGCTCGTGGTCCGAGAAGTTCCTGATCCAACTCTCGCACCCAATGAAGTCATGCTGAAAGTCAAAGCGGTGGGCGTGTGCGGCACCGATCTTCACATCTACAAAGGCCACGGCAATTACAATCTGGATGCTCAGGGAAGGCAGATTCCGTTTGCCGAGCAGCCCCAAATTCTTGGGCATGAGTTCAGCGGAGAGGTGTTGGAAGTTGGAAAGGAAGTCACCGATTTGAAGCCGGGTGACCGGGTCCTGTGCGATCAGGGAATTAATTGCGTCAGCCGCCGGCAGAAAGCTCTGTGTGAATACTGTGCCACAGGAGATTCGCACCAGTGTCAATTTTACGGCGAGCATGGAATCACGGGTTTGCAGGGAGCGCTTGCCGAATACATCGCGATGCCGGCGCCCAATTGTCTTCTCTCAAATGGTGTGCCGATGGACTGGGCGGCGTTAGTTGAGCCTGTCGGCTGCGTGCTGCACTCAAGCGAACGCGTCCGACAGGCAAGCGCACGTTATACCTTCGACGGGGATGAACGCATTCGAAACATCCTGATCTGCGGCGCGGGCCCGGCCGGCATCTACTTTCTTCAGTACCTTCGAAATGTTGTGCACTTCGACGGGCTTATCCTGGTGAGCGATCTGCGCGAAATCAACCTGGACCTGGTGCGAAAATTCGGAGGAACGCCCGTAAACGTGGCGCAGCAGGACTTGCGCGAGGCTGTTCAGGAATTGACCCACGGCGAGAAAATCCACTATCTGATCGAAGCTTGTGGAAACAGCATCATCTTTGAGCAGATGCCCAGCCTGATCCGCAAGCAGGCCACAGTGCTGCTTTACGGTCACGGGCATCAGGGACGAGACATCAGCGTGCTCGGAAACATTCTTTTTCTCGAACCTGTCTTCGTTGCGGCCGTAGGTGCCTCCGGCGGGTTTGACCCCGATGGCCGCCCCACGACTTACCGTCGGGCGCGAGAATTAGTCTCCTCAGGAGCAATTCAGGTGGCTCCGCTTGTGACGCACAGGTACACGAGCCTTGAAGAAATTCCCCGTGCCTTTGCGCAGGATTTCCACCGCAAGGATTACATCAAAGGCATTCTGTGCCTCGAGTAACCACAGCCCACCCTCAGCAGACAATCGCAAAGAGCCGATGGCGCAAACAGACTCGGCTTCGATCTTCATATTGGTCGATTACTCACCTTCAGGCGTCGGCGCTTCAGGCGGAATGATTCCAGCCTTCCGGAGGTCGGCCCAGAACACGGCCGGGATGGGCTGGCGGATCAGGCGGAAATTCTCTTCAAGTTCAGCGACCGAGCGAGCTCCGGGAATCACTGACACCACTGCCGGATGGGCCAGCGGAAACTGCAAGGCCGCAGCCTTCATGGGAACCTGGTGGCGCGCGCAGATTTCTTCAACGACCCGCACTTTGTCCAGAATTTCGGGTGGCGCGTCGGCGTAGTTGAACTTGGCGCCGGGACGCGCTCCCGTGGCCAGCACACCGCTGTTGTAAGGCCCGCCGATGATAATGCTGATTCCCTTCTCGACGCAAAGCGGCAGCAGTTCCTTGAGGCCTGTGTGGTCAATCAGCGTGTAGCGCCCTGCCAGCAGAAAACAATCAAAGTTGCCTTCGCGCGCAAACCGGGCCAGCATTTCAGCCTGGTTCATCCCTGCGCCAACGGCCTTGATGCGACCTTCCTTCCGGAGTTGGTCAAGTGCAGGATAGGCGCCTTCGATCGCCTGCTCGAAGTGGTTATCGGGATCATGAATATGCAGGATTTCGACGCGATCAAAGTTCAGACGCTTCAGACTTTCTCTAAATGACCGCATCACACCGTCATAGCTGAAATCAAACACCGGCTTGAATGGCGCCGGATTATCGAATTCGTCCTTCTCGAGCGACCCGGGACCAACCGGTTCCAGCAAGCGACCCACTTTAGTGGCAAGCACTCGGGAATCAGCAGGAACATTGGCAAGCGCCTTCCCCATCCATATTTCGCTTTTTCCGTGCCCATATAGCGGAGCTGTGTCGAAGAAATTAATGCCGATTTCGAGTGCGCGCCGGACAGTGGCGACGGCGTCTTCACCCTGAACGTCCTGAAACAGGCCGCCCAGCGGCGCTCCGCCAAGACCCAGGCGCGTTACCCGCAGTCCCGTCCTCCCAATCTCAACTTTTTCCAAAGGGTCCATGCAAGTCTCCGTATCCTGTCATCAATGCAGGCTATCGATCAAAAGGCTTTTCTCTCGCCATACAAGGCTTCGCAATCTATCACGCCTTTAATCCCCCGGGCAAGCGAAGGCATGGGAGAAAGTGTAAGCGAAAAAGGGCAGCGTGGGTCTGCTCCGATCTTCCATCTGCACGTGACAAGCCTTCCACAGGCCACTGGAACAGGCAAGTGGTGTATAATTGCATTGATGGAAGGCATAATTTTGTTCATCGTTTTTCTGGTCGTCTGGTTTCTTGTCCTGCCCAGGATTCCCGGCGTGTCGCAATTCACGTGATCGGTCCGTCCACCGGCCCGGTCGGGCCAGGACGCCGCCTCGAACAAGAAAGATTGCAGGTAAAAGCTCTCTATGCCAATCTTCGAATACACTTGTCAGAAGTGCAAGAAGACCTTTGAAAAACTCGTGCTCGGCAAGAACCAGCCATCACCCGCATGTCCGCATTGCGGATGGAAGAAGACCACACAGCAGTTTTCCACTTTCGCCACTTCGGGAACTTCGGCCCGGGCTTCGAGCGCCTCGTGCGCGCCCTCGGGCGGTGGCTGAAAACTCTAATGAAGGGCGGTCCGCCCTTCATACCCGGAAAATCCGCCGGTACGCTCTGTCACGCAAACCCAGGTGGAAACACAGGGCGGAACGGTGATCGGCCGCATTGCAGGCGATTGTTCGAGCCAATCGAAAACTTGATACTAAAAAGAAGGGGAATACTTCAGCCAGGCGTCTTTGAGGTCTTTCCCTCGAAAGGCCCACGTGCGCTCGTCAATTTGCTCGACGCCTTCGCGCGCCTGGAAATACTGCACGCCTCGAGTTGTGAACTGGATTCTTGCTTCCACCGGCCCTTCTATGCGATAAGGAGGAATTTCACCAACGCGCTCCATAGCCTTCCGGGCTTTTTCGCGAATCAAGGCACAGGCCGCAGGATGAGGCAGCATGAAGCCTGCCGTCCGGCTGGCGCCTGACTTCACCGCTGCACACTCGGCCTGCGGCACAAGCGCATGAAGTTCCTCGCAGGCTGCCGCGTCGCCTGAAAGCATAATTGCCGGAACGCCAAACGTCCCCGCCAGCATGACTCGCACACCGATTTCACCCACGGGCTTATTGTTGATCCATATGTTTTCGATCCCCAGCGAACTGAATGAGTGGTTCAGAATTCCGTTCATTGCGCCAGCCATCGCATGCTGACCAATGAAAACCATGGCAGCGTAAGAAGGATCAAGTTCCAGCGTCGGGGCCACGGGCTGCCCAGTCAGCAGAAGGGCCTTGGGGTTGATGTCGAGCGCCGAGAGCGACCGGCTGCTGTCATGCCCGTCCCAAACGACTACGCCCGTTGCGCCGCCTGCGAGCAATCCGTCAACGGCCGCGTTGACTTCGCCCGTGAGCAGCTTGCGAGCTTCCTGGAAGCGCGGGCTCTCGAGGGGTTCGCATTGCAGTTCACTGCTGAATACTCCAGATACCCCTTCCATGTCAGTAATGACGAAGACCTTTTTTGGCTTGCCACCCTTCTGGCTTTCTGCATTTAGGACGGCCAGCAAATCGTCTACTTGCCCCTCGGACATCTCAAATCCCTCCTTCGTGTTGTCAAGAGCGTCGGGTCACAGGTTCTCCCCCCGAAATTACGGCAGTTCAGCCGCCCCCGGCAGAGGGGCATTCTACACCTTTGCAGAACACCTTGCTCAACCCGGCTTAAACTCAGGCGCACATGAGTTTTTTACTTGCCTTCTTTAAACATCTGCGGCGTGGCATGATTTTCTCAGTTCTCCCTGCTATCATTCTCCGTGTGGGGCATTTTCGTCGGAAAGAAAACAGCCAATGCACGAGCCGGAAAAATCAGTTCCAATCCGGTACGCAGTTGTGAGATTATATCGGTTTACCCCAATGCGGGGCAGTCACACGTGTTAAACTTCCAATTTTTATTCATCGGCGCCACCGACTATATCCCCGGCGCACCCATCAATGGGCAATAGCACTTCAGACCAGCCATCTCTCAAGAGGCGGACGGTAACGCTGCCGCGCGTCATAGTGGCCACCACGGCCATGCTGACGTTTATCTCATTCTGGCGTGCTGCCGCCATTGTCCTTAATGATCTTGCCTCCTCCGCTTTCTACGCCGGAGGCATTGCCGAACAGGCGATCGGTCCCTCTGCGCCCTGGTTCATTTTGGCCGTCATGCTGTTTGCATATGCCGTGGCCCAGATGTACGTGGAAAGCTGCAGCATGTTTGTGCGCGGCGGCGTGTACCGGGTAGTTAGAGAAGCGATGGGGAGCACGCTGGCCAAGTTTTCGGTTTCGGCACTGATGTTCGATTACATTCTTACCGGGCCAATCAGCGGGGTTTCGGCTGGGCAGTACCTAGTCGGATTCGCCAATGAACTTCTGCACTTGGCACATATTAACGTCACTTTGCCGACAAACTCCACGGCAGCGGTCTTTGCGGCTGCGGTGACGCTTTATTTCTGGTGGCAAAACATCAAGGGCATTGAGGAATCCAGCGAAAAAGCCATCCGGATCATGGAATTCACCACCATCCTGGTGGTCCTGATGATCGGCTGGTGCGGCTACACGCTGTGGATCAGAGGCGGACATCTTCCTCCCGCCCCAATACCTGCCAATCTGCATTTCTCCGTCGAAGCGGAGGGGTGGCTGCGTTCCAGCCGGTTGCCGGAGGTCGTCGGAGTAGTCGGCATTCTTGTGGCTTTTGGTCATTCCGTACTGGCCATGAGCGGACTTGAGACCCTGGCGCAGGTCTATCGGGAAATCGAACATCCCAAGCTGCCGAACCTCAAGAAAACGGCCTTCATTGTGTTCATTTACAGCCTGGTCTTCACCTCGCTGGTTTCCTTTTTCGCCTTCATGATCATCCCGGATGCCCGCACGCGCCTCAGCTACGCCGACAATCTGATCGGCGGCCTGGCAATGAACGTGGCCGGGCCTATGATGCTCCGCCTGCTGTTCCATGGGTTCGTTGTGCTGGTCGGCATCATGATCCTCTCCGGCGCCGTCAACACGGCCATCGTCGGCTCGAATGGAGTGCTCAACCGCGTTTCCGAAGACGGCGTTCTGGCGGACTGGTTCAGGCAGCCGCATCCGCGTTTTGGCACGTCCCACCGGATCATCAATCTGGTCGTGGCCCTGCAACTGCTCACGATTTTCCTCAGCCGTGGCAATGTCATAGTGCTCGGCGAAGCCTACGCCTTTGGGGTCATCTGGAGCTTTGCGATGAAGGGCCTGGGCGTACTTATCCTTCGGTTCACCAAGCCCGGACCGCGCGAATTTCGCGTGCCCTTGAACATTAAGCTCGGAAGAATGGAATTCCCCATAGGACTCGGCCTGATCACTCTGACGCTTTTTTCAGTTGCCATCATCAATCTCTTTACCAAGCAAATCGCCACGATATCCGGCGTCTCCTTCACCCTGCTTTTTTACGCCCTCTTCACGATCTCGGAGAAGATCAGCCAGCACCGGGCAGTCAGCACTGAACTCGACCAATTCAATCTGGAGCCGAGTGAAGAAATTACGGCAAACGTTGTGGGGGCGAGGCCCGGGAACATCCTTGTGCCGGTCCCTGATTACTTCAAGTTGTATCACCTCGCTTCGGTGCTGGAACGAGTTGACATCGAACGCCAGGATGTTGTGGTACTTCACATCCGGGTGCTCTTGCGCGCTGGTTCCGGCGAACATGGGCTGGCGCCGGAGCAATTGTTCACGGTTTTCGAGCAGGAATTATTCACCCGAGCGCTCGCCCTCTCAGAAAAATACGGGAAATCCGTAAAACTGGCTGTGGTCGCAGCAACGGACGTCTGGGACGGAATTCTCCGCGCTGCGCAGAATCTCCAGTCGTCAACCATTGTTCTGGGCTCTTCGACAAAGATGTCTCCGGCCGAAGAAGCGCGCAGGGCGGGTCTGGCCTGGGAAAAACTTTCCAATCCCAAACCACAATTGACGGTGGAAATTTATACGCCACGAGGGCTGGCAGAGGTTTACTACCTCGGCCCCCATGCCCCGCACCTGACTCCCAAAGAAATTGACCTGCTGCACAAGATTTGGCTTGAATGCAGTGCAAGGCTGGAACCAGAAGAAGTCCACCATCACGACATCGTCCACTTCGCTCTCAGTGAGATCGAACGCAAACTGGAAGAAGGACAGGACACCGAAGTGCTGGAACGGCTGAAACAACACCTTGAGGAGACCAAGGCACGCCGCGTTCCGCATCTGTAACAGCCCCACCGCCCGCATCCATTGAAACAATTATCCCCTGCAGCACCCCGACCATTTATAATCACGATGCAATCTTCAAGTGCCACGGGCCGACCTTCAGGGAATTTTGCCTGCGGGGCAACCGGTATCCTTACACTGGCTGTGTCTTATTTGGAAGAACCGGAAAAATCGGCGATGCCGACGCGAACAATGGTGTGATGCGACGGCTTGGCAGCCTCACGCTTGCTGGACCGCGGGCGCTCCTCGGTCCAGACCCCATAGATACGTCCACCATACGCAGCGATGCCGGTATAGTCGCCGATGAAGTCATTGTTGGGATCGAAAGGTTCGCCCATCCAGAGATAATTATCAAATGTCCGTCCGTGATCGGTCGAGCGGGCAAGGACGACAACCGCGTTGCGATTCTCAGAATCGTCGCGCCGGTCGTAAAAGATCAGATTTGCGGCCCCCGTCACAGGGTCCACTGCAAGCCACTGAAAGAATTGGTCGGCCCCGTTGTGGATTGGGTCGGAGTTGACCCGAACCGCAGGCGCCCACGTCCTGCCGTGGTCTGCCGAAGTTGAGCAGAAGACATCGACGTCGCCATTCCGGTAATCACTCCAGGTGACATACAAAAGGCCCGCGCCTTTGCCGCCGCGGGGGTCGATTGAGATAACCGGGAACCCATCGGTCCTGTCCACATTCGTAATGTGGAAATAGGGGGGAGCAATGGGAATAATGCCCCGCGAAGGGGCAAACGTCCGACCGCCGTCACGTGAGTAAGTAAACACCACGTGTGTGCCGTCCGCCCAAACCACATAAAGTGTGCCATCCGGCCCGACCGCTCCAGTGAACCCTTCCACGGCCCCATTATCGTCACGAGGTAATCCGGCTTTGGTGCTGATCCGGATTGGCTTGGACCACGTCACGCCGTCATCGACTGAGCGCGAGAAGAGGATGACGGATTGGGTCAGGGTGAATTGCGTCCATCCAACGTAGAGGTTTCCCGCATAGGGACCCTTTGTGTTGTCGGCAACAATGTAAGGTTTATCTTCAAAAGGGATGCCGGGCTGCGTTGGATGCTCAATCACTGCGGCGGGGTTCTGCCAGGTCCGGCCGCCATCCAGAGAGCGCCGCACAAATATTCCGTTGCGCGTGGCATTATGGCCCCAATACTCCTCCGTTCCCAGCTTGTCAAAAGCAATGTAGCAGAGGAATGCATGGCCCTGATTGTCATATGCCACCGAGACGTCGCCCGAAACAGCATAATTGCGCGGCACGGTATTCGCGGCGATCTGCCAGTTCTCGCCGGCGTCTTCTGAATACGCGACGCGCGCACCCGTCTGGTATGCCAGAACAACTTGCTTCGGATTAAGAGGGTTGACAGCCACCGAGGGCTCGTTGAAGTAACCGCGGCGCTCCGTGATGTCGATAACTTTTGCTCCCGGCGGCGGCGCTAGTTCAGCTTTCTGTGCGCGCGCCACTGCGCAGCAAATCACGAGCAGGCATAACGCCACTGGGTTCAGGATTGAAAGGCCCCGTCGCACCAGCGGCGGCATCTTATGCAATTCATCCGTGAATCGAATCATCGCACTGATAGCCTTCCTCCGTAGTTCCGCTGTCGATGTACGAACTGCTAATGTGCAGCCAGAGGCTTCAGTATCCGGTCCAGAAGGTCAGACCTGCTGGAATCCCGGACAAGGTGCGGGAAGCGCTCGCCGTCATGATAATCAATCGTGCACGTCTTGTAATAGTCGTCGTTCAGAACCAGAAGGCGAAGTGGTTCCTTTGAAGTTGTGCCGGCTTTAATCGCCTGACGGAGCACCTCCGGCGTGAATTGCCGGTTGTTTACGGTTACGACTTTCATTCCCGGAGAAATGCCGGCCTCATAGGCCGGCCTGTTAACGATGGAGTCCTCAACCGTACCGTCGTTTTTCAGCAACAGTCCGATCGAGTATGTCTCATCAATCTCCTCGTGGACTGCCTCTCTGTTTCGCATCAGAGCGGGTTCTTCGCTGGTAAAGACGAGTTTCCAACCGCTCCCTTCGATGCCGCCCAGAGGCGCCTCAGGCGATGTAGAATCCAGCCGTTTGTGGAAAAAATCTGTCCAGTCATAGGGGGCGATCTGGTTCAAGGCATTCACAAGGTCCTGGAATGTGTACGTTTTCAATTCCGGTCCATCGTTTGGACCGCCGTAAAACAACCGGCAGAAATCGTCCAGAGATTTCTTGCCATGGGTCTGCTCGTTAATAATGCTGTTGACCTCAAGCCAGATCAGAACGGATTCATCGTAGAAATCCACGCCTCGCCGCCAATTGACCCACTGGTTTGGTGCGAAGTAAAGAATCTGTGCCGCGTCTGCTGTGTCCATCAGCGGGCGCCATGTCCGCCCCGGCCGTCCGGGACCGTAACGCGCGGCAATTAAGGCCAGGTTCTCGCGGTATTGGTCCGGAGTCCAGAGTCCGCTGCGCTCGGTAAGGAGGTCGCCCAGATACTCCGTCAATCCTTCGTAAACCCAGAGCATGTCAGTCTTCATAGGCTCTTCGTAATACGGAGGGCTCAGGTCTTTCGGGCGGCGGAACTTGCCATTCCACGAATGAACGAATTCATGCGGCAGAAGCATCGCCATGTTAAGCCGCTGTTGAGGGTCGATCAGCGCAAGTTCGCTCGCGCGGCTGTCGTCTGATTCATGATGCTCCAGCCCAAAGTGGGCCACATAATTGCTGAGCGTGAGAAGGAAATGGTAGTCACGATAGTGGCGGGTGCCAAAGAGCTTTCCGGATTCGGCCACCAGGTTTGTGTATTCTTTTTTCAGATCCGGACCCATGTTCAGCGCGGCATCACTGTCGGCCGCAATGTCAATTTCGTGGTGGATGGGTTCTCCTGGAGGCGTCACGTTAATGACACGGTAATACTCCCCGGCGCTGACAGGCGAATCGACCAGGCGGTTCAGCGAGGTCGGCTTGAATTCAATCTGGTTACCGTTCTGGCTTTCCACCGGAAGTGCCGTCCCGAACTTCCATCCCTCAGGAAGCTTCAGGCTCGCTCTGTAAATCAGGTCCTGCGCAAGGCGGCCGGCAGGATAAAGGAGGTTCTGGTTCCAACTGATGACAACAAGTTTGTCTGTCGCGGATGCGCCCGCCGAGAACCCCGATGTGACCTCCGGTTCAACGTAATCAAAAGTGATGTCCAAAGTTTTTGCGCCCGGCGGCACGTCCAAGTGAAAAGTAAACATGTCCAACAGGTCTCGACGCCATGGGACAGCTTTCCCGTTGGCCCTGACTTTCAATCCCACCATATTTGCAATGGGGCCGTCCGGTGCGTGCTCCCCAGGGATCCATTTTGGATAATAAAGAGTCAGCGGGCCGGGGGAAACAGGCATAACCATTTGCGTATGGATGATCTTCTCGGGCGCTTGTGTGGCATCAACTTCCAGGATAATTGGGGACTGGGTCTGAGCCTTCAGTTTTGGAACGCCCATCAACACCGAGGCTAAAAGGACAATAAATATCCGGCTGCGTGACATGGCCATCGTTGCCAACCTCTGTTCGATTAAGATTTGCGGGAACGCCGGCCGCCGGCCCCCTTACTGGCGTGAACCGACCTTCGGAATGCTGGCGCGCCCCTCGTGCAAAACCACAAGGAATGCATGGCGGGATTGTCCCCCCCCCCGAAAAAAGACGATCATAGCGCGGTTTCGCCGCCAAGTCCAAATGTGATGGCGCAAACGATCAATCGGCTCCGGCGAGCCGGCTGCCGGCCGTTGGCATTCGCCGGCGCAATTTCACCCACAACATGGCCCGCGTCGCAAGGCGCTCAGTATGCGTCAGCCCGCGCTACAGTGTGGGTGTCGTTTTCGGACGGGGATTGAAATCGCTGGGCACCTTGTTCTCAATGTGGAGTTGCCTGTCTGTCGTAACAATCCCCAGGGCCTTGCAGCCGTAGCCGGTTTCCTGCGGCAGATGCGTGACCAGTGAATCGGGAATTTCAACGTAAGATGCGGGCAACGGCGCGGCTCTTCCCAGAAGACGCGAGGGACTGAAAGCTTCCGTCAGGTCTGCGACTCCCGACGTGAGCGCGTCTTCCGGCCCAAGGTTGTTCTCGCCGAATTCTTTCTCACCCATCTTCCGTGCGCGCAATTCGTCCGGCAGCAGCGCCAGTGGTGGCAGGTCAAAAACGGTATCAATGAACTTTACTACCGACGCCTGATTTCCCTCCGAATGGGCAACATAATTCGTGCGGGCGTATGGAGAAATAAGAATCAGCGGAACTCGCGGCCCGTCGCTTATCGGTGAACCATCCGGCCCTTTCGCAATGATCGGTGGGGGAACATGGTCATAGTCGCCTTCGGAATCGTCCCACGTGATGATGATCGCGCTGTCTTGCCAGTACGGGCTGCGAGCAATGGCGTTGACGGCCTCGGCCACAAGCGCTTCGCTGATCTCCGCGTCGGAATAACCCGGATGGTCGTCATCGCCCATGAAATTCTTCTGAACGCGCGGATCGGGATCGGCCGGCTTCAGATCAAGCTCATTCTTGTAACCGCCCTTAACAAAGTACACTCCGCCGCCTTTGGGAAGCGTCTTCCGACGGATGGCGTCAAAGAAAGCGCGCAGGCCGTGGAGTTGCTTGCGCATCTCAGGGTTGTTCGCAATGTAACCGAAGTATTGCGGTCCATTGTGGTGAGTCACGTATGCCGCGTGAAGACCGTAAGCGTCCTCCGGCCCGTCGTCCATGTCCACATGGCCAGTGCTGTAACCCTCCTGATACCAGCCGAAAGCTACAGGCGCTCGGCGACGGCCGGCGATGTATGGAATGTCATGGCGAACGTCAGCCAGGTCATGAACGGGATCGCGATCCTGCCGCGTGACGGATTTCGCCCGGCTCTCCTGCATCGTGAGCGGAAGCGTGGCAAAAGTCAGGTTCAATGCGGTTTGGGGTTTTTCACCTTTGTGAAAGTCATGAGCATTGACGGGCATCTTTTCTGCCTTCGGGGTCCTGTCAAGCGGCGATCCCCAGAAGGGGTCGAGGTCATTCATCACGGGCACGCCGGGTGTATGGTCGCCGTTGCCCTGGTAGCCTTCATTCGGATGCAGAGCCCACTGCGTCTGGCCTGTTTGCGCGGCAATGATGGAAATGTTCCCCAGCGTTGAAGGGCCCACCATCTCCTGAAAGATGTGATCGAACAGAACAAAGCGGCTGGCGTAGCGCCAAAGCAAGGGAATCGTATCGCAGTCTTCATAGGCCATTGCCAATTCGCCCATCTGCTTGGCCACGAGGTTCGACTTGCCGGACTTCATGTACTTTTTTTCCTCTGTCAAAGCAAACCGGTCCATTTCAGGCTCGCCGTTTTTGATGTCCATCTTCGCCACGATTGACGAATGTGAATGATCAACATCATCCGTATCCGCCGCATACTCTTTCGGCCCGATGCGGAAAGGGCGGACCGTGCCGGTCGTCCCGTCGGTGTTGATCAGGGGCTGCTCGAATCCGTGGGTCTGTTGCGGGCTGTGGCTGAAGATGCCCTCGGCACCAGGGTATGTTCCAAAATAAGAATCGAAGGACCGGTTTTCCTGATAAATGACAAACACATATTTGACCTTTTGCCGCAGCAGATTCACCAGTTGATTTGGAGACAGTTGCGGCTCCTGCGAAGGAGTAATCAGATACTTCTCGATGGCTTGCTGGTTGGCGTTTGGGCCTGAATTCGGCTTGCCTGTCTGCTTCGTCTGGCACGCGACTATGACAAGCCCGAGCAATGAAATGATCCCCGCACGAGTGGCTGAAGAAAGTGATTGTTGGCTCATGGCGGACATAGTTTAATCTGGAAAGCCGCCGGGAGCCAGTATTGAATTGACGCGCCTTCTTCTGAGATGCGACGGCGGTCCGCTGCGCGCCGGTGCCCAACTCGAAACGCAATTCTGCGTGGTCCATTGGATGGCGACAATTTCGAGACGAATTATTTGCAGTGTTGGAGGCCCCGCTTGTATTGAGCGAAAATGGTCTTTCGTGTTATAAGGAAAAGTGACAATTCGAAAAGATGACCTTCGGGGCAGGGTGAGGGACGACGACAAGCAGGTCTTCCCAATTCCCGATCGGCGGTAAAGCCCGCGAGGAGAACCAGGCGATCTTGGTTGACTGAAGTTCACTGAGGTTTGCAGTGACTCAACAGTTGAAGGTCGGGTTCTTCAGGACTCGGTGAAATTCCGGGGCCGACGGTAAAGTCCGGATGGGAGAGGGTCAGGCGCTTATGTTGTGCGCGGGCGCAGCTTCCTGTGAGGCCGCGGCGGCGCATGAATATCAGCGCCGATAAGCAGCCGCGGGTTTCCCTTTTTGGGGAAATGCCGATCAGCATCCCGTGACTGCTGCCACCCGCCGGAATCCCCTTTCCCCCGAATGAATTTTCAACGTTCAGGTGAGAGCATTAGCTTCCCCAGGACAGTGTGATGTCGTCCTTTTGCTTGAAAGTTGCGCCGCTCCTTTGTGACGTGCGCGAATCCAAAGGAGCGAGGATGAGGTCCCGTGTTCAGCGGTATTGTTGAAACCATCAGCCCTGTTATCAAAGTGAGCAACAGGAGGCAGCAGCGCGTTCTCGCAATCCGCAATCCGCGAGGCTGGACATTGCGGGAAGGCGAAAGCGTGTGCGTCGAGGGCGTCTGCTCAACCGTGCAGAGTTTCAACAAGGACACTTTTCGGGTCGTTTACATGCCGGAGACGCTGCGCAAGACGACGCTTGGCGACTTGCACACTGGGGACAAAGTCAACCTTGAACGCTGCCTGACGCTCCAGAGCCTGATCGGCGGCCACCTTGTGCAGGGACACGTGGACACAACCGCCCGAATCAGGGATATCAGGAGCGAAGGAGAAGCGGCAATTTACACATTTGAAATTCCTGCGCGCTTTTCCCGATACATCGTGCCCAAAGGCTCGATTGCCGTGGACGGCATCAGCCTGACGGTAGTGGACGCAAACCGATCAGCATTTCAGTGTTCGCTGCTCGCTTACACACTCGAGCACACAACCCTCGGAATGAAGCGCGCGGGTGACCGGGTAAATATCGAAGTGGACATCCTGGCTAAGTACGTCGAAAGGTTGTTGAAGAAATGAGATTGCGGAACACTTCGCCAAAGGGCGATGATCAGGCACTTGCGCGCAAGAACGCTTCACCCCTTCGCCTGGCGATCATTCGCGGGGAATACAATCGGGAAATCACACTGAGTCTGGAGAAGAAGTGTCTTGAAACTCTGATTGCCGCCGGCGTGGCGAAAAAAAACATCGACCTCTTCGCTGTCCCGGGATGTTTTGAGATTCCCATCCTTGCGCAGCGGCTGGCGCTGAAAAAGAAATATGACGCATTGATTGCGCTTGGTGCGGTGATTCGCGGGGATACTTACCACTTCGAACTGGTGGTGAACGAATGCGCTCGCGGAGTGATGGATGTCGCTCTGCGACATGACGTTCCCATCATTTTCGAAGTTCTCGCGACTTATAACAAACGCGACGCGCTGCGCCGGGCTGGCAACGACAAATTCAACAAGGGGATTGAAGCTGCGCAGACGGCCTTGTCTCTGCTGGCTGCTCTGAGCAGCGTGAAGGGTTAGAGGGAATTTATGCTTCGCTCAGCCACAGTTGAAGAAGCCTTGCGCGACATCCGTGCCGGCAGGATGGTCATCGTGCGTGACAGCCTGGACCGCGAAAATGAAGCCGATTTCGTCATGGCAGCGGAAAAGGTGACTCCTGCACACGTCAACACGATGATCAAGGAAGGCGGCGGCTTGATCTGTGTTGCCCTTACGCGCGAGCGTGCCCTGAAGCTGGGACTTCCGCCGATGGTCGGCGCGGATGACAATACAACACCTTTCGGGTGCGATTTTACGGTCTCAGTGGATGCGCGCAAAGGTACGACGACAGGGATTTCGGCGCAGGACCGCGCCGCCACCATTCGCCTGATCGCTTCGCCGCGCACACGCTCCTATGACCTGGTGCGTCCCGGCCACATTTTCCCTGTGCGGGCGCGCACTGGCGGCGTTCTCGCGCGCGCAGGTCACACAGAAGCTTCGGTGGACCTTGTGCGCCTGGCTGGATTGCGTCCCGTCGCCGTGATGTGCGAAATTCTGGACGACAAGGGCAAATCCGCCCGCGGCGCCGCCATCGAAAAGATCGCGCGCAGGCGCCACCTGAAAGTCCTCGACATCGAGCGACTCATCGAATATCGTCGCTATCGCGAAAAGCTCGTGGTGCGGGTCGCCAGCGCACAACTCCCCACGGAATTCGGCAACTTTACCGCCCACGTTTACGAATGCCCCTCGCAGAACCGCGAGCATCTGGCCCTGGTAATGGGCAAGATCTCTCCGGACAGGCCCGCGCTCGTCCGCGTGCACTCGCAATGCCTTACCGGCGACACGCTCCATTCGATCCGCTGCGACTGCCGCGAACAGCTTGCCACGGCGATGAAGAAGATTAGAGAAAGAGGTTCCGGAGTGATCGTCTATCTCAACCAGGAAGGGCGCGGGATCGGTCTGGCTAACAAGATTCGCGCCTATGCGCTCCAGGATAAAGGGCTCGATACCGTGCAGGCCAACGAGCGGCTTGGTTTGCCCGCAGACATGCGGGATTACTCTGTTGGAGCCCAGATCCTGCGCGATCTCGGCGTCCGCAAGATTTTCCTGCTGACGAACAATCCGCAGAAAGTTTCCGGAATTCAGCGCCACGGGCTCACGATCCTGCGGCGAGTTCCTCTTGAAATTTCTCCGAACAGGACCAACCGGGCATATCTGAAGGTGAAGAAGGACAAGCTGGGACATCTTCTGAGCAAGGTGCAATGACTGCTCGCGAACGCACTTCCCATCCACCTGAATACTACATGCGCATCGCGCTTGATCTGGCGCGCCGCAGCCCCGCCCTGCCCTATCCCAATCCGTGGGTGGGCTGCGTCATCGTTCGCAACGGTCGCATCGTGGGGAAAGGGCTCCATCACGGTGCGGGAACTCATCATGCCGAAGTCGAAGCCCTGATCGACGCCGGCCCAAAGGCCCGCGGCGCCGCTCTCTACGTCACCCTCGAACCGTGCTGTCACTTCGGGCGCACTCCGCCTTGCACCGATGCCATCCTCAAGGCGGGAATTCGCGAAGTGTTTTACGCCATGAACGATCCCAATCCGCGTGTGGCAGGCAAAGGCGCCCAGCTTCTTCGCAGGCACGGGCTGAAAGTCCACAGGGGGTATTGCGCTCAGGAGGCCGCAGCGATCAACGAGATGTACATCAAATTTCAGACCACCGGCCTGCCGTTTGTGACGGCTAAAGTGGCAACAAGTCTGGATGGGAAGATCGCCACGCGAACGGGCCGGTCGCAATGGATTACAGACGAGGAAGCCCGCCGGCGCGCAAGGCAACTTCGCGCAGAACATCAAGCCGTCCTGGTAGGAATCAATACGGTTCTGAGCGACAATCCGCATCTCGGCCCGCGCGAACCCGGAACGGGCGAGCCGTGGCGGATCGTCCTTGATTCCCGTTTGCGCATTCCGTTGAACAGTCAGATTGTGAAGTCAGGGAAATGCATCGTAGCATGCACGGCCCAGGCCAGCGCCGCCAAAAAGGCCCGGCTTGAGAAGGCGGGCGTCAAGGTGATGAGCTTCAAAGGCAGCCGCGTCCCTCTGCCGCCTTTGCTCAAACAACTGGCGGAAGCAGAAATCATCAGCATACTGGTTGAAGGGGGCGGCGAAGTTCTGGGGAGCTTCTTCGACGAAAGGCTCGTGGACAGAGTCTGCTGGTTCCTCTCCCCGGTAATCCTCGGTTCCACGAAAAGCCGTGTTGCCGTGGCGGGCAACGGCGCGGCCCGTCTTGATCAGGCATTCTGGCTGCGAGACGCCACCATCGAGAAGGCGGGAAACTCCTGGCTGATTCAGGCAAGGCCTTTCGAGGCAGCAAGCAGACCATCCCTGCCGAAGCGAGGCCTGTAACATGGAAATGCTGCGGCGATAATACCGTGCCATTAGCAAAGCGTGGCGAACAGGCAGGCCGGGCATCATTCTTCCGCCCTCGAGGCAACCATCTCTCCCGCCAATGTCCTCGTACCTACTGGAATTCAAAATCATCGGAGGCAGAAGGAGAAATATGACGACCGGAAGCAAGATTCATAAGCTGTTGATATCTGCGACGGGTTTTGTTTTTTTATTTTCAGGCATGGCGCTTGCCAAAGCGAAGCGGATCGATGTGATTTATCAGGCCAGAGTTGGGAAATCACTGACTTTAAAACCCGGTAGCTACCGGATTGATGTTGTGAACAACACAAAGACGCCCGCGGTCAGATTCTTCGATTCCAACGGCAAACTCGTGGGGGAAGTGCCGGCACAAGTGGTAACCAAGTCGCGGAAGACTGATGAAACAATGATTGATTACACCAAAGTGGCCTCAAACGATCACATCATCACCTCGATCAGCCCGGGTGGGTGGAATGAAGTTCTTCGCTTCGAGAATTCCGGGAAACCTGCGACAACTCCCAAGGGATAATTCAACGGCGTCCAGGGGCGATTGATGAATTTCCTCTGAGTCCGTTTCGCGACGACGGGCCGGTACGGGCGGCTCATGAATCGCCCGTACTATCACCCAGATTGTCGAAAATGCCAATGAGGAGTTCGTGTGCGACGTATGCATTCCTGTCATAACGCGGGTTCCCGACTTCATCGGCGCCCACTTCTCGCCACTCATTGCGATCCGGCTTGCGCTTCAGGTAGGCACGTTCGGTAAAGGCGATCCTGCCCTCGTCGATCATGACGTCGAGGAACGGGTTGTAGCCCAGCGGGATCGTGACAACCAGTTTTCCCTTTGAGGCCAGCAGACCACGAAGGCTCTCAAACGCGCGCAGGGCTTTCGTTTCGTCTTTTGGTTCCTCATCAAAGCCGACATGCTCGAGCGTTGAAATGCTGACAATCAGATCATATTTCCCGCCCGGCCTGAAGCTGCACACATCCTCGTTTTGAACGCCCTCGGCCTTCTCGTATTTATCAACGACTTCATGCGAGATCGGGCCATAGTGTGAAAGGACGTTTCCAATCTCGAGGATTCTCCCGCCGTGCGCCTGTTCAATGAAATCGCGGACGATGGGAATTTCAACTGCGCGCTCGTTTCTCCAGGTTGCGTTATAGCGGTGCCAGAAATGGCGATACAACTTCCCTCGGAAACTGAAAGTTGGCGGTAAACTCGTCAGGCGCACAAGCCAGTAACAGATCAGCTTGTTGCGCTGCTTCAGCCGCCGGAAGTAGTCTCGCACACCATTGAACAAGGAAGGGTTCCAACCAGCGCCCATCATCGTCTGCAAACACAACCCTGAGGCTACATGCGCATTCGGTTGATGCCGTCGGAGGCGGCGTTCTTATAGCACTCGGCGAGTGTCGGATAATTGAAGACGGCGTTCACAAAGTAGTCAACCTTGCCGCTGGCAAGCCGGATGCCAACTCCGCCGCCGTGGTCGTTCTCGTAAGGCTCGATGCCCGTCACTTTTTCGCTGAGCCATAGAGTGACGCGATTGTTGCGCAAGTGATAGGCCAGCGAATCAACAATTTCACCATCGACAAATGGCTGTAGCCGGGGTCGCATGTCCATCAGAGTCACTCGAATGCCCAGTTTGGCCGCCTGAATGGCCGCGTGGTGTCCGGCCGGCCCCGAGCCAATCACCAGCATGTCGTAGTCATATTCAGGCATTTCACCCCCGCGATCTTAATCCCTGAACCGTCTCCATTTATGATCCGTGCGGAGGCATGTCCAGTGCCAGACTTTTCCAGAGCGCGTCCACGCGCTTTTTCGTTTCTTCATCCATGACAATTTCATCCGGCCAGGGCCGCGTAAAGCCTTCGCCGGCCCATTTGCGAGTGGCGTCAATTCCCATCTTCGAGCCGAAATTCGGCAACCGCGATGCGTGCTCGAGCTGGTCCACCGGCCCCAGCACAAACTGGATGTCCCGCTCAGGATCAATATGATTCAGGGCCTTCCACGCCACTTCCCTGACGTTGTGGACGTCAACATCGTCATCCACCACGACGATGCATTTGGAAAACATGGCCCCGGGCAGTCCCCAGATGGCATTCATCACTTTGCGCGCGTGGCCGGGATAGCTCTTGCGGATGGAAACGATGATCAGATTGTGGAACACGCCTTCCGGCGGCATGTGCATATCCACAACCTCGGGCATCTGCTGGCGCATCAGCGGCAGGAACAGCCGCTCCACGGCATAGCCCATCCAGTAGTCCTCCATCGGCGGCGGGCCGACAATCGTGGAAACGTAAATCGGTTCTCTGCGACGCGTGATGCAGGTCAGGTGAAACGCCGGGAAGTTGTCCTGAAGCGAGTAGAAGCCTGTGTGGTCGCCGAACGGCCCCTCGACGCGGATGTCATCCAGGTCAACGTAGCCTTCCAGTACGATCTCGGCGTTGGCGGGTACTTCCAAGTCCACTGTTTCGCAGCGCACCAGTTCCACCGGCTTCTGCCGCAGGAAGCCTGCGAACAGAAACTCATCCAGGTCCTCCGGCAACGGTAGAATTCCCGCCAGCATCGTCACCGGGTCGGCCCCGATCGCCACGGCCACGTCCATCCGGCGTCCCTTGCCCTGACGGTCGAGCCAGCGGAAGTGCTCAGCTCCGCCCTTATGGATCTGCCAGTGCATTCCGGTGGTCCGCTCGTCAAAAACCTGCATGCGATAGCAGCCAACGTTACGGCGTCCGCTCCTGGGGCTGCGCGTCACCACCATCGGCCAGGTGATGAACCGTCCGCCATCCCGCGGCCAGCATTTCATGATGGGTAGATCAGCAAGCGTGGCATCTTCGCGCCGGATGACTTCCTTGACCGGGCCGCTCTTCACGGTCTTCGGGAAGAAAGAACCAAGCTCGGCCACCTTGGGCAGCATCTTCACTTTGTCCAATAGCCCCTCAGGCGGCTTCATCGCAAGCAGGTCTTCAATCCGGCGGGCAACGTCTTCAATGGACGAAACTTCGAGCGCCAGTTCCAGCCGTCGCTTTGTGCCGAGCGTGTTGATCAACAGCGGGAGTGAATAAACCTTGGCGTCTTTAGCTGAGCGCGGCTTTTCAAAGAGCAGCGCCGGACCGCCCGCTTTGCTCACCCGATCGGTGATCTCAGTGATCTCGAGATCGACGTCAACTTCAGCAGTGATTCGCTTCAGCTCTTTTTCACGCTCAAGTCGAGCAATGAATTCTCGTAGGTCGTTGTATGCCACAAATCTCCTTGCAACGTAGAGGCGGTTCTATGCCGCCATGCCCCGCCCTAACCGTCTCGCTTTGCGGCGAGAAGGACCCGCCGCTGCAGCCCCTCTGTGGGAGTTTTTTCGGCAAATGGCGCTGTGAACTCGCCACCATCAGACTCCGCTTCAGTTTTTCCGCGTTCCGCTAAACTTTCAAGAATTACAGATTGCGCCCGGCAAATCAAGAAGCACAACTGGCCGTGCGGAAGCGTTGCCATGCTATTCACCGGAGTCCGCCACAGTTTATCGCCGCGATGTCCCTAAGCCCGCATGGTATGAAAGCTTCGAGCGCGCAGTTGACAACCTCTGCCAGTGGAATTGATACTGGTCTTGCGGCGTTGAACGGGAGGTCAACGCGGGCAAATTGGGATTTTTGTTCGTTCCTGTGGAAAGGCCTTCCTTCCAAGGTTAGTTCATGAAGGTTTCCCTGAGGCTTCACACGTCAGACAGGTCCAGACGGCCAACCCGCCAGGTTCTTCTAGGCGCATTTCTCGGCGTTCTTTTTGCATTTCCCATCCAGGGCATGCAGGTTGCTCACAGACGCGCTCACGCCGCAAAGCAGGCAGCAGGTCCGGGCGTAGCGCATAGAACAACTGCTCCTCCGGTGCAGCTATGCGTTGTTGTCCGAAACGTGCGCGGCGAGACCGTTGACAACCTGCGCGCGACCGACTTCCGCCTGTGGGACAACAACCATCCGCAGCGGATCACGGACTTTGCCGCCAACATTGTTCCCGCTCCTGTCGAGAATCTTCAGGTCCCCGGAACCGTGCGCTACACGGCGCTCTACTTCGATGATCTGCATTTTGACTTTACGGACACGATCCGCGTCACAGACAGCGCGTATTCTTTCTTCAAGCACGCGCTCGGGCCACGCAGCAAGATCGGCGTTTTCACTTCCTCGGGCGAGATCACTCTCAACTTTACCGACGACGCCCAAAAGCTGCATCAGACACTGCTGGCCATCCGGCCGCACGTGCCGTCAGCTCGCCAGGCGAAAGCATGCCCGGCCCTTACGGATTTTCAGGCTTACATGCTGCTTTACGACAATGATCCGCTTGCGCTGCGCGTCGCGCTGGACGATCTGAACGCCTGCAACCCCCAAATCGCTCAGGCAGATCCGCCGGGCGGCAGTATGCGGGCCGAAACGCTGCGCCAGATCAGAGAGATTATAGACTCGCGCGCCCGGCAAGTGATTTCAGAAAGCGAGGCGCAATCGCAGAAAATGCTCGCAGGCCTCGACCGCGTCATCACGGCGGTCTCCGCGCTTCCCGATCCGCGTTCGATCATTGTTGCTTCGCCGGGATTTCTGGCCGGGTCCGAATCCAGGCAGGTTGATCTCCTGGCGCGACGCGCGACGCGCCTGCACATCATCATCAACACGCTGGATACGACAGGTCTGATACATCAACTCCCGGCGCCGGCACCGACTCCCAATCGAGAACTGGAGGAAGAGCGAGAGGCGATAGTAGCGGCAAAGAACCAGATGTTGGCCGACCGCGCCTCGATGGCCGCCGACCCGCTTCTGGATCTTGCCACCATGACGGGCGGCAACTTTATCGGCAACAAGGACGACCTCGAGTCCGGATTCAAGGCTGCGGTCCCCCTTCCTGCGGCGTATTACGTTTTGGGATACCATCCCAGCAATTTGAGAGAAGACGGCAGCTTCCACAACGTGCGCGTCAGCGTCGTTCGGCACGGCTTTATGGGAGTGCAGGCGCCGTCCGGCTATTACGCGCCCGGGACACCCGTGGAAATTACGAAGTCCTCCATCCGCGGCAGGCACCATGGCCGCCGCAGGAAATAATCCCCGACATGCGCCGCCTCAATGGTCTCAGTGCCGCTCCTGCCCGGCGTGCGCTGCTTCGCTGGTACCGCAGCCGCTCCCGGGACCTCCCTTGGCGACGATCGACGTCGCCTTACTCGGTGTGGGTTTCGGAGGTGATGCTCCAACAGACCCAGATTGATACTGTTATCCCTTATTACAAGAAATTCCTTGAAGCCTTCCCCACGATCGACCGGCTCGCCCATGCGCCGCTTGAGCGAGTCCTCGAACTCTGGTCGGGGCTGGGATATTACCGGCGAGCGCACAACCTGCATCAGGCAGCGCAGGAAATCATGGAAAAACATGATGGGCGCTTCCCTGCAGACCTCAAGCATGCGCAATCGCTTCCCGGCGTCGGCGATTATACGGCGCGGGCGGTACTGAGCATTGCTTACAATCAACCGTACGCAGTGCTCGATGGCAACGTGGCGCGAGTGATGGCCCGGCTTCTCGCACAGCGCGGCAGCCTGACGCAAACGCGATTTCGCCGGGCTGTTGAAGAAGTCCTCGATTTCCTCCTCTCCCGCCGCAGCCCCGGCGATTTTAACCAGGCATTGATGGAACTCGGCCAGACCGTCTGTCTGCCCCGCTCGCCGCGATGCCTTTCCTGTCCGCTGCGCAGTTGGTGCAAGGCCTTCAAATTGAGAAAACCAGAACAATTCCCCCAGCCCAAGCCGCGACGCCAGTCCGAAAACTTGTGCATGGCGGCGGCGATCCTCCACCACAATCAGCGTGTGCTTTTATGGCGTGGCCTTGGGGATGGGCTTCTTGACGGCCTCTGGAATTTCCCTTCGGCGATGGGCCGCTCAAGCGGCGAGGCGCTCGATTTATTGCGCGAGAAGCTCCGGGAAGCCCTTGGAAGCCCTCCAGCTTTGGCAAGGACCGCGCGGGAACTCAGGCATAACATTACGCACCGTTCGATTCGCGTTCAGGTATATACGGCGGAGTTTAAGAGGAACATGCACGCCGACGGCCTGCGATGGTTCGATCAGCAAACCATCGAGCGGGCAGCCGTTTCTCAGTTGGCGCGGAAGATCGCCCGAGAGGTTGATATTTCCTGGATAAGGGCCCGCCAATCGTAGCCGCAGAAGTTTTTGTCGTCAGTTCGGATTAACGCTCTTCTGCACTGCTTCAATCCGCAGAACCTGCGGCTGACGGGTCACGATCATGTAGGCATTCAGCAGATACTGAGAAATCATTCGCTGCGTGTTGAAGAATGAACCGTTCAGCGCGATCGACAATCGCATGACCTCGGCAAAAGCCGTGGACCGGCCATAAAACATCGGAACAATGGTTAGCTCCAGTTTGTCGTAGAGGGAAGCGATTTCCGACTGATGGTCTTCGATCTGGTCCTTTTCGTGCCCAATGGCCCACCCCGTAGCGCCTTCAACGCATCCTTCCACCCACCAGCCGTCCAGCACGCTGAAACTGGGGACGCCATTCAGGGCGGCCTTCATGCCGCTGGTTCCCGAGGCTTCATAGGGTTTGTGCGGCGTGTTGAGCCAGACATCGACGCCACCGGTCATCAAGCGACCCCAGCGCATGTCGTAATCTTCAATATAAACGATGCGGATGCAGTCCTTGAGCAGGCGCGCGGCTTCGAATACTTTGCGGATCATTGCCTTGCCCTCTTCGTCCCGCGGATGCGCCTTGCCCGCGTAGATTACCTGCAACGGTCCGACGTGAGTAGCGATTGATCTGAGCCGTTCGATTTTCGAAAACAGCAGGTCCGCCCGCTTGTACGAAGTCGCACGCCGGGCGAAGCCAAGAGTCATCGTACCCGGGTTCAACTGAACTCCCGTTGCCTTCTTCACCTCATCGATCAGCGCCCGCTTGGCGCGCGTGTGGGCGTCGCGAATCTCTTCAAGCGGAATGCCCACGGCATATCGGAGATAGAGGTTATCCAATCTCCACTCGGGAATGTGGCGGTCATAGAGTTCCTGAAACGGCGGCGTTGTCCACGTAGCGGCATGCACGCCGTTGGTAATGGCCCGCACCGGATACTTCGGGAACATGCCGTGGGAAATCTCGCCATGCAGCATCCCCACTCCGTTGATGTAATGAGAGAACCTCAAGGCCAGATAAGTCATGTTCAGCGTATCGCCCACGCAGCAGCCGGAGAATTCAAGCATGTCCACATAATCCGGGTCCAGCACGGTGCAGACCAACTGCTTCGGAAACTTGTCATGACCGGCGGGCACCGGAGTATGGGTGGTGAAGATGCAGTGGCGGCGGACGGCGTCGATGTCGTCTTCGCTGAGCTGCCGGCCGGACGTGCGGGTTCGACGCTCCAGAAGCGCGAGCGCCAACAGGGCCGAATGCCCCTCGTTCATGTGGTAGCTTTCGATGCCGGTATAACCCAGCGCCTCCAGCATTTCTACGCCGCCCAGGCCCAGAATGATCTCCTGGCACAGCCGGTAGCGGTCGTCGCCCCCATAGAGAGAGTCCGTCAGCGTCCGGTCCCAATCGCCGTTTTCGGGCAAATCGGTGTCCAGCAGATATACCGCGACGGAACCGCCGTTGAATCCCTTCACAACGTATCGCCAGGCGCGGATCGCTACCCGCCGCCCTTCGATACTGACCCTCACCCGGGGTTCCACAGACTCGAGGACGTCTTCCGGCCGCCACGGATCGGGTTCTTCTGTCTGATGACCCTCGGCGTCAAGATGTTGACGAAAATAGCCCTTACGGTGCACCAGCGTCACAGCCACCATCGGAATGCTGAGGTCGGCCGCGGAGCGCAGGGTGTCACCCGCCAGTACACCCAAACCGCCACTGTAAGTTGGGATTGAGGGCTCCAGCGCGATTTCCATCGAGAAGTAGGCAACTTTCGCCGCATCGTTTTCACTCATGAGAAGCCCTCCTGCGCTTCGATGGGCAGCAGAATCCACTTCATCGAGGTTGGCCAGTGCGGGCAGGCAGTTGGCAGGGTCTGAAGTCGCTCGCCAGCCTTCAAGAATGAACATATCACCGCCGCATACCGTGCGCAACGTGTGCACCTTAACTTCAACTCTCCATTTCCCTTAAACGTCATTACATGGTATTGACCACTCGGCGGAAGGCTGGTACACTAGCCGCACGTCGAGCGTCTAAAGGTTCCCTTTTAGTCTCTCTTAACCCATCGGCGGACGGACATTTAGACGACGACCAGGCTGATATCAAAGGTAGTCCCCTATATAACTCAGGGGCGGCAGAGAGGGAACAATGGACGACAATTCCTCTGCGGTTCTTGAAAAAGACCAACCAGTACTTCTTTCCTTCTCTGACATCCCTCTTTTCGGTCATTTCAACTCAACTGACCTTGAAATTTCAATGACTAAGGATGGAGGAATCTATGAGAAGGGAAAGGCTATCGGCCCTTTGTAAGTTACTCTTAGGAATCGCAGGTATTGCTTTTCTTCATTGCGCCTTAATCCAGTGTGATGACCTGCTTGCTCAAACAACCATCTCAACAGGCAGCATTGTTGGGACCGTCAGTGATCCCAGCGGCGCTGCCATTCCCAATGCCTCTATCGAAATAAGAAACACGAACACAGGGCAGACCGTCCTTGTGAAATCGACCAGTTCAGGAACATACAATTCAGGTGCCTTGCTGCCCGGAACCTACAGCGTCCGAGTTTCGGCGCAGGGGTTCAAGACACTGGCTACCACGGCTACGGTGCTTGTGGGCGTAACCACCACCGTTAACGCATCGCTCCAGATCGGCACTACGACGACAACAGTCGAGGTGGAGGCGGCGCCTGTTCAGGTCGATACGTCGCAGGCTACCGTTCAAGGAGTTGTGACGCCTCAACAAATCCAGGATTTACCGGTCAACGGACGGAATTTCCTCAACCTGGCTGCGGTCGCAGAGCCTGGCGTCCAGATTCAGGATGGTGTCAACTTCGATCCCACAAAGGAGGGGTTTTCTTCCGTTTCCTTCGGAAGTCGCTTTGGAAGGACGGCGCGTGTTGAAGTGGATGGGGTTGACATCAGCGATGAAACCGTAGGGACCGTGACGCAGAACATTCCGGCCAGCGCCATTCAGGAATTCCAGGTGGAACAGTCAACCCTTGATCCATCCACTGAACTGACCTCGTCGGGCGCCGTCAACGTGACGACAAGGTCTGGAACCAATGCTTATCATGGCGAAGGGTTTTTCTTCGGACGCTGGCATAACACTGACGCCAAATTCGCCCCTGCACAGGACATCTTTTTCCGCCGCGCGCAATGGGGCGTAAACGTCGGCGGCCCGATTATCAAAGACAAGGTATTCTTTTTCCTCGATTGGGAGCGGGGTCGCCAGGACCTGTTTAATCCCGTCGTGCTGCCAGCGCCCTTCAGCAGCCTCTCCGGCGGATTCAATTCGCCTTTCCGTGAGCATATGCTGGTTGGGCGGCTGGATTGGCATATTAAATCGAACTGGACAGCGTTCTTCCGAACTTCTTACAACTCCAATCGCGACGTCGCGGCATTTACTCAGAACAGCTACAGCCCCTTTGCCAATGTTGATAGTACACCGGTATATGTCGCCGGGACCGACCTCACCACAGGCAATTGGACGCATAGCATACGTTTCGGCTATACCCACTTCGCCAATTCAATTGCGGATGCCGTTGCCGGCACAAACATCATTAATCCCGCGCCGGGCGTGGAAACAGCATTTGGACCTTCCATATACGGAGTAAACTTCGCTTCCGGCCCGAACCTGCTGGCCCCTCAGGCGACCCGGCAGTACAACACGCAGGCCAAGTATGACGGCAGCCGGATTTATAACTCCCACATCTTCCGCTACGGCTTCAGCGTCAACCACATCCAGGGCGGTGGATACGCCAAATTCTTCGGCCTTGCTCCGGACGTCTGGTTCCCAAGCATGAGCGCCACCCGTCAAGCCCAGGCTGACGCGGGTCCATTTCCTGGAGGGCGAGCCAATCCGCTTAACTACGCAGTCCAATATGTCATCATGGGAAACGGCCAGGGGTTCTTTACGGAAACTCCGGGCGTCGGTTTCCCGGCGGGCGGGCAACATGACAATCGGATTGAATGGTATCTGGCCGACAACTGGAAAGTAAGGCGCAATTTGACTTTGACCTTGGGCGTTCATTACGTCCGCGACACAGGGAGGACAGACTCCGACCTTGGTCCAATCTCGGTTTTGAACCAGTGGGCGCCTGGCTTGGGTGACCGTGTTAACCAGCCGAATCTGAATTTCGGCCCCATCATTGGGATCGCATGGGACCCCACGGGAAGCGGCAAGACCGTGATCCGTGTGGGCGGCGGGATGTACTACGAAAATGCGATCTTTAACAACGTGCTCTTTGACCGCCCTGGACGCCTGCAGAAAGGCCTCTTCTTCGGCGACACATTGGCGTGTCCCAGTGGATCGTTCACACTGCCGGATGGCACTACAGTCACTACAATCAACGGAAAAGATATTGCCACTCAAGTCTGCGGCCAGCCGCTGGGGACGGTAGTGGCGGACATCGCGGCCATGCAAAAAGAGTGGCAGGCAGCCGTTGCTGCTGCTGGCCCGCAGAGCAACGGGAATTACATCGGCACTACCCTGGCGAACGGAGGAGATTCGACCGGCAACAACTTTATAGCTCCTGACTACAAAACCCCCTACTCGATCCAGATGAATGCCGGATTCCAGCATCAGTTTGGTAAGGGCACGGTGGTCAGCGCCGACTACGTCCGCAACGTCGGACTGCACTATCTATTGGGCTACGACGTCAACCACGTTGGCGATGCCCGGTATCTTGACACGGCGGCTGCGATGAACGCCATCAACGCGACCAACGAATCTTTCGGGTGCCCGGATGGTACAGCCGGTATCAACTGCGCTATTGCCGCCGGGGCGTCCATCGTGGATTACGCAGGCAATGGTCTCGATTCCGGAGTCACTTTTAATTCGGGATTCCCCAATTGTGGCTGTGCGTTTCCGGGAATCCACCCGAACCTTGGCGAGAACCAGATGCTGTTCCCGATCGGCCGTTCAGTTTACAACGGGCTGCTGGTTTCCGTACGACAGCAGCTTAATAATCCGCTTCCTGGAATCCGAAACATGTTCCTCAAGGTCAATTATGCCCTTTCGCGCTTCGTGACCATGACCCAGGACCAGGACTTCGTAAACCTGGCCACGGACTTCAGGAATACAGGGCACTACATCGGCCCTGACGCCTTAGACCGCAAACACCAGTTCTCGATTAACAGTGTTCTTAACCTCCCGCGAGGGTTTTTAGTCAGCCTGACAAACACCATCAATTCTCCGCTGGCGGCAACGCTGACAATCCCCTCCACGGGCGGCCCGGGCGACATTTTCCAGACCGACGTTACGGGCGATGGTACTGTAGGCGACGTGCTGCCAGGGACAAATATCGGCTACTTCAATCGCAATCTCGGCAGCGTCAGCGCTGTGAATGCGGCTATTAGTTCTTACAACGCAAAAGACGCCGGCCAACTGACTCCCGCCGGCCAGGCCCTCGTGAACGCCGGCCTTTTCACCAAACAGCAGTTGCAGGCCCTCGGGGCTGTGATGCCGACTCTGCCCCTGGCTCCAAAAGGTCAGGTCATGAACGACTCCTTCATCGATACGGACTTCCGCCTGAGCTGGTCCTACAAGATCGCTGAACGTGTAACGATCCAGCCCAGCGTCTCCGTCTTCAACCTGTTCAACGTTGCGAACTATAACGGCCTCAGCGGATCGCTGGACGGAAGCGCCGGCTCGGTGGACGGAACAACACAGGCCCTCAGAACCAACCTTATTCGCCTGGGTTCAGGGCTTTATGCTTTTGGCGCTCCCCGCATGTTTGAGTGGGGAATGACTTTAGAATTCTAACGCGCTTCTCTACAGCCATCCCACGTCTGGACCGCCATTCTGCAACTCCGGATGGCGGTCCGCGTTGGGACCTCTACGGATTCAGGATCTCCGTCGGAGGCAGGAACCGTCGTACTCCTTCAACAGGGCCTCAACGCCGACCCGGCCGGAAGATGGCGCGGGTTTCTACTGGAGTCCCTCGCTGCGGCTGCGAAGGGGAGGCTAACCACGCTTGTCAGGTGGTCCCCGGTTTGCCCGACATCACTTCCGATCATCGTGGATCAGAACACATTCGCTCATCAAGGTGACGTAACTCATCGTTGACCGGATGAAAGATATCCCCGCCTTTTCTTGCATGATTTCAACTTGCAGGATCCCGCTGAAATTCCTCGCAGCCATCGGCCACACTATTTCACCCTTGTGAGACCCGTCAAATTCATCGGCGGAGGAGGCGGGACATCACCGTCGATTTTCTCCTAGGGGAAATCGGCAGGAAGTGCATGACCGTTTAATTTCCAAATCAATCCACAGACTCAAATCGAAATTGAACAGAATTATAATATTGCCGATAGATAAAAACGCTGATATAGTTTCAAGGTGGTAGTTACTGCAACTCTTTTCGCACCGCGTCTTGGGTATTAATTAAGGAGTAACCCTTCAAGCCATATCTTCCGGCACTTGTCTTAGCTTGCCTTCTTCAACATGACGAAGGTCATTAAGATGGAGGAGAACCCAAGACTGCTTGTGCCATGCTCTCACGCGGGGGAAATCCCTGCGCCGCACGTAAGGCTTTTTCTTACGGCCGATGGCTTGCCGTGTGTGGACTCCGTGGAATGTGGCCGATTTGTTCCAGGAGATTATTTTGCCTACAGGTTCCTTACCGGGTCTGGTGCAACAAAACTCGCTGCGTTCGAAAGCACGGAATATCGCGTTACCGCAGACGTCGCACGGCAAACAGGTCGGGTCTTCACTATCTCATTCCCAGCTTCATGCACGTTGAACCTTGTTGAGGAAAGTACAACCACCGGCTGCAGGAATGGGCCGGAAACCGGAAAGCCCAGAGCAAGAGCCGTGCTGATGGCATCGTTAACTTAACCACTCTCAATGCGAAGGAGGCATAGGCAATGAATTCTCTGAAAAGTCCGAGTCAATCACACCACGTTTTGCGGTGCACTTCCAGCGTCATGGTTCTATTTTCCTTTCTTTGTTTGCTTCTGCTCGCTCCTCGCACGGCATTCAGTGATGTGACCGCAAGAATACAGGGGACTGTCACGGACCCGACGGGCGCAGTGGTTCCTGGGGTCACCGTCACAGTCACAAACGTCGCCACGGGTATCTCCAGAACGGTCACGACCTCCAATGACGGCACTTTTGTCGCTTTAAATCTTCCGGCGCCGGGCGTTTACAACGTCAAGGCCGAGAAAAGCGGTTTTAAGACGTACACTGCGCTCCAGATTCCGCTCTCGTTGAACCAAATTTACGTCCTTAAAATCCAGATGGAACTCGGCGCCGTCACGCAGGAGGTGACCGTAAAGGGAGAGGCGGCACAAGTCCAGACGTCCAGCATGCAACTCGGCGCGACCCTTACAGGGAACGCGATTGTGGATCTTCCATTAAACGGCCGCAACTGGGTGACACTGCAGCAGACGCTGCCCGGCGTCGTGGCTTCGATTGATTTCGCCAGCAACTTTCCAACAGACGGCGCACGTTCGCAGGACAACGGCTACATGATCAATGGAAATGACGCCAACGATCTGCCCCTGAACACGCCGCTGGTAATTCCAAGTCCCGACGCCATTGCTGAAGTCCGCATGATTACGAGTACCATTAATCCGGAGTACGGCCGGAACTCCGGGGCCATTTTGAACGCAGTCACCAAGTCAGGGACAAACGAATTTCATGGTGACGCGTTTGAGTTCTATCGGGACCCTTTCCTGAATGCCCGCAACTTCTTCCTGCCGCAGCACGACCTGTTCCATCAGAACCAATACGGCGGCACCCTCGGCGGTCCGCTATGGAAGAACCACACGTTTTTCTTCTTTTCTTATCAGGGAACCAAGAACCGTGAGCCGATCGCGCCAGGCCGTGGCTTTGCAGGCGGTACGACCACCGTGTTCACGCAAGACCAGCGGAACGGCCTTTTCCCAGACCTGGCAACTTCGACAGGGACCTCCGCTACCCCGCTGGTCGGCGAAGACGGCAATACGTACCCAGCGGGTACGCCCTATTCAACCCTTTTCCCAACCGGCCACATCCCGGCACAGGATATGAGTCCTGTTTCGGTTGGATTAGTCAACAAGTACATGCCTCTTCCGAACTTTGGTTCCACGGAGTTTTCCTGGAACCCCATCGAAACGAACTCTGTCAACCAATATATAACCCGTATCGATCAACACTTTGGCTCAAACGACTCAATGTTCGGCTACTGGTTTATCCAGCCTCTGTCGCGCGTTTCTGACGAATCGTTCTACGGAGGAAGCGTCCCTGGCTTCGGTGAATCGGACAATCAAAAAACCAATAACATGAACCTGAACTGGACCCACATTTTCAGTGGGAATATGCTGAACGAGGCCCGCGTCGGTTATAACCGGCTGAACTACCCGAGCGTTTTTCCAACAAATCCGATCCAGCCTTCGTCCGTGGGGTTCACAGGAATTCATCCTCAACTTGTGAATGGCGCCGGAGTCCCCTGCCTGGACATTACCGGCTATGAATCTCCCACGGCCCAGTGTGCTTTCGGATTCAGCATTGACGGCCCTCAGCCCCGGATAGACCAGACCTTCCAAGTAACGGACAACTTTTCCTGGGTAAAAGGCCGCCACACTCTGAAGTTTGGTTTCGATATGCGCCGTTCGGCCGTGGAGAACCCGTTCGGTTTCATCAACAATGGCTACTTCGGCTTTTTTGCGTCAGGCGCCAACACCACTGGTGACCCCGGGGCAGACTTCCTCCTTGGGCTTCCAGACTTCTACGAGCAAACCAGCGGCGGATTCATCGACGCGCGGACCCAGGCATATTACTCTTACGCGCAGGACGAATGGAAAATCAGACCGAATTTAACGCTCATTTACGGGCTCGGGTGGCAGATTAATACGCCCATTAATGACATTTACAATGGGGGCGTGGCAATCAATGCTTTCAGGGCTGGGCAGCAATCAACTGTGTTCCCTACAGCGCCTGCTGGCCTGCTATTCCCAGGCGATAAGGGAATAACAACTTCCAGCTACCACACACACTATAACGACTTCGGGCCACGGATCGGCTTTGCCTGGAGTCCGGGTTCCTCTGGAAAAACGAGTATTCGCGCGGGATTCGGCGTTTATTACAACCAGGTGGAAGAGGAACTCACACTCCAGAACCTGCTGGCCCCGCCATTTTCGTTGACTAATTTCGGCGTTTCCCTGGCTGCGACAGCAAGCTTGGCCGACCCCTATTCAAGCGCCGACGGAAGCGTTGTGATCCCGAATGCATTCCCGTTTACCCCTCCCAAGCCCGGAGACAAGAATGTGGACTTCAGCCTCTACTACCCGATGTCGCTCAATGTGATCGACCCTAACTTCCAGACGCCGGTTGCGTATAACTACAATTTCAACATTGAACGCCAACTGCCGAGTCAGACGATCCTGACCGTCGCCTACGTCGGTCATCAGGGCCGGCATCTGGAGACGGCCTATGAACTGAACCCGGCAGGCTCGCCCCCGGGCGTTGACCCCGCGTGTGGCGCCCTGTATCCATCCTGCAATGCAAACAATATTGGCGGCTTCTACCCGACCGTGCCTTTCCGGTATGACCCCACGATTTTCGGGTCAATCGGTCAGCAGGCAACCGATGCCACTTCAAATTACAACTCGCTCCAGATTACCGTAAACAAGCACACCACTCACGGCCTATCGTTCCTGGCAACTTACACCTGGTCGCATTCCCTCGATACGACATCGAGCTTCGAGAATGTGGGTGGCTTCGGTGAACCTAATCCGTTTAATCTCCGCGATAATTACGGAGACTCCTCCTACGACGCACGGAACAGGTTTGTAATCAGCTACTCCTACGATGTTCCAAGCATCCGCCGCTTCAGCGCCTTCAGACCAATGCCGAGCCGCTTCACGGATGGCTGGCGGATTGCCGGTGCCACGACGTTCCAGGGCGGGTTCCCGATCGGGCTCGCCGACGGAAGCCACAAATCCTTGATATGCAATGCCGCGGTGAGCTTTTATGGTTGTCCGGATCGCCCGAATGCGATTGCTGCGCCCATCTTGGCCGACCCGCGGACAAGTTCATATGTCAATAAGACGAAGAATCCTGGCAATACGACCGCGATGGATCATTACTTCTTCAACCCGAACAGCTTCACTCCGGAAACTCCCGGCGTCCTCGGCAACGCCGGACGCAATTTCTTCCACGGCCCCGGCATCGTCAACACTGACATCGGCATTTACAAAGACACAAAGATCACCGAGAGCACGAAGGTGGAACTCCGGTTCGAGTTCTTCAACGCATTCAATCATACTCAGTTCAACAACCCAGTCTCTGACATAAACTCAGTGAACTTTGGGCGCGTGCTTTCCGCTCGCGACCCTCGGATTATCCAGTTGGCAGCGAAGTTCTACTTTTAGCCGAGCCAGGTTTCTCAAAAAGAGCGGCGTGGTCCTGATGGAAAGCCCGTGGGGCGCGCCGCTCTTTTCTTATGCATCGACGAGGTGGGCTCGCTGCGGTTGATGGAAGTCGCCTGAGCACTGAGGCGCATGATGGGGCGGCCGCACGATTTTTCTTGACATTTGCATGAGGGTATGCTAGCTTACTAGCCAGTGCCCTGGCGGAAGGAGCGGCCCCGGCCACGATGGACGGACGACCGGTGGCAGGTCCTCTCAAATCCAGGGTGCTCAGCCGCCAAAGGCAAGAGACGTAGCTGGTGACAGCCATTGAAAAGAGCCAAGTGGGACAGAAAACGTTCATTTTGCAAAAACGAAGCGGAGAAGTTGTTGAAAACAAATGCCTGTGGAAAAAACGAACCGGTGAAAAGCAGAAAGCGAAGCTGTACATCTTATTGAAAACAAAGAGCCACTGAAAGGCCGCCCCACAACGGGAACTCTGGAATTCTGAGCATCAACTTCTCTAAATCTAGCCTATCGAAAAGCGGGCACGTCCCTCTCCCGCCCTGAAATCCCATGACCGAAAAACTTCACATCGGCACTTCCGGCTGGCACTACGCGCACTGGCGCGGGCCTTTCTATCCCGCCGACATTCGCGATGAGGAGATGCTTGCCTTCTACGCCCGGCATTTCCGCACCGTCGAAATCAACAACTCTTTCTATCATCTGCCAAGCCGCCAGACCTTCGAGCACTGGCGCGAGCAGTCGCCGCCAGGCTTCATCTTTGCCGTAAAGGCCAGCCGCTACATCACGCATATGAAGAAGCTGCGCGATCCGCAGGCCGCAACCTCAAAGTTCTTCAGTCACGTTGAAGCACTCAAGGAGAAGACCGGTCCCATCCTGTTTCAACTTCCCCCACACTGGCATTGCGATGCCGCCCGGCTGAAGGATTTTCTTGAAACACTGCCGGAAGGCTACCGCTATGCCTTTGAGTTTCGCGACGCCACATGGTTCAACGCCGAAGTAACCGCCCTGCTCCAGCGGCACAATGCCGCCTTCTGTGTTTACGATCTTGCCGGCGAGCAATCACCAAGAGAACTGACGGCGCGTTTCGGATATTTACGGCTCCACGGGCCGGCAGGCGAGAAATACTCCGGGAGGTACACGCGGCCGCAAATGCGCGATTGGCTAAACCTCTGCGCGGAGTGGATCCATAACGGCGCGCGGCATGTCTATATCTATTTCGATAACGATCAGGCCGGCTACGCCGCCCTGAATGCAATGGAGATTCAGGAAATGGCAGGAAAAATGAGCATCTGAAAAGCCGGGGCGGTTGGCGTCCGACATTCGCACGACGGAAAGGGGAGAATCGCCTGCAAAAGCGGATTCAGTAGAACAGGTATTTGCGCCAGCGCTCGTCGGAGCGGCCCAGCATGCGCATGATCTGGCGGCTCGTGTGGAGCGTGAAAGGACGCGGCTGGCGGCGCAATTTCAGGCCGGCTTCTTCCGGCAGGCGATCGCCTTTGCGGCTGTTGCAGGCGTGGCAGCAGGCAACGAGGTTGTCCCAGTCGGTGTGGCCGCCCCTCGAGCGTGGAATGATGTGGTCGAGCGTCAGTTCCGAAGCGGGAAATACCTTGTTGCAGAACTGGCACGTGTAGCGGTCGCGAATCAGGATATTTTTGCGGGAGAGGGGCCGCGATTGATGTGGAATTCGGCGGAACTCAGTCAGGCGGATAACGGAAGGTATTCGGAACGCTGTGCGCGCGGAGTGCAGGAAACTGCCGTTCTCTTCTTCAGTGATGGCGTTGCCCTTCAGGACGAGAACAATCGCGCGCCTGGCCGCCGTAACGTTGATCGGCTCATAGGTCGCGTTCAGAACGAGGACCGGTGCCTGAAGCAGGCGTTCACTTCCATCCTCCATATTCTTTCCCTCTCGGGAGGCAATCCCCTCCTCAGCAAGAAATCATTATGTCCAGTGGCGATTGAATTCGTCAACACCCGCGGATTGCGCTGTGTCGCCGTTGTCCGGGAACTGCGGTGTCGCGCGCGCCAGCGTAAGTGCGATAACTTTTGCCGCTCCGGCTTTTTTGAGGGCGGCTGCGCAGGCCGACAGCGTGGCGCCGGTGGTCATCACATCGTCCACAAGAAGAACGCTGCGGCCGCGAACAGATTCCGGTTTCGCTACAGCGAAAGCACCGCGCACGTTCTCCTTGCGTGCCTGGAATTTCAGTCGGACCTGCGGGGCCGTGGCACGTGTGCGAACCAGGAGGCGGGCGTCAACCACGATTTTCCTTCCGCCCGGATGCTTTTCAATGCGATTCCTCAAGCCTTCGGCCAGCAGGCGCGACTGGTTGAACCCGCGCTCCCTTTCGCGCGAATGAAAGAGCGGCACCGGAACAATCACCGGAGGTTTGGCCGGGTCCATTCCGTCAAGCTTGTTCCAGACATGTTCGAGCAAGGCCCCCAACTTTCTGCCCAGTCGTTCGCGGCGGCGAAATTTCAACTGCAGGATGAGTTGCCGCAGATTCCCGCGGTAGAGGCCAAAGCTGCGAGCAACGTCGAAATCGGGAAGATCGGCACGGCACTCACCACAAAGTACATGGAGGGCATCGGCTGCACGATCAGAAACGATGGGTCCGCCGCAACGCTCACAGGAGGTCCCTTCCCAGGATTCAACACCAGCCCAGCAGTCGCGGCAAACGCCAAGGCTGCTGACGCCTCGGACTTCAGCACCGCAGATCGAGCAACTTGTGGGAAAGACGATGGCCAACAGGCTTTCAGCCAGTTCGTTAATCAAGGAAAGGCGGGGTGAAATGGAAACCGGACTCGGGTTGAAAACAAGCCTCGCTTTCTGTGGCCTGCAACCTGTCAGAGCAGGCCTTTTTCCTGTTTCTCCTGACACTCGATGCAGTGCCGCGCCCATGGGACGGCGTCCAGCCGCTTGCTCTGGACGTCCTGCTGGCACTCCACGCAGAGGCCGTATGTACCTTCGTCGGCGCGCTGAAGGGCTTCCTGGATAAGCTGAAGAATGCGCCGGTTATCGTGGCTTTGATGAAAGAGAAATTCCTTGGTGTACGAATTCGCAGCACGGTCGGCAAGGTCCTGGGTGATTTCAAGGTCCGCTTCGCGGCCGTCCTGCTCCGTCCTCGACACCATGCGTCGGATTTCTTCCTGCTTTGCTAACAGCAGCTTACGGTAATGCTCAACCTTTCGTTTATCCATGGCCCCCTGGTTCAAATTTCGTAGGGTATGCAAATGTCACATTTTATCTTCTGTATTTCAAGAGTGTCAAACAAACCAAACCGCCAACATGACCGCGATCAAGCAACTGCGACCAAACACGTCAGCTTGGATTTTATGGAAAACCACACTCTGAGGCAGGACTGTTTCCGGCAAAACGCATCCGGAAATTTCAGTAGCGCGAGCAAGCCTGTAAGCCGAATTTTGTTTCCCGATTTCCTCGGGACAGCGATCATTCCTCTAGCCCCGCCATTGCTGACGGGATCAAGCGACCTACCCGAGAGTCACCGGCCCGTAGCGGCGGTCCGTAACCACAACTTCTGGATGGCCGGTGTCACCGTCATCACCGATCGCCGCTACTGGGCCTTGCGGAGCGGGCCACTCCTCCTCTCCTATTTGGTCTTGCTCCGTGCGGGGTTTACCCTGCCCTCGTTATCACTACCGAGGCGGTGCGCTCTTACTTTAAGCCCGATCAATCGGGCCGCACCTTTTCACCCTTACCCCGGAAAACCGGGGCGGTATGTTTTCTGTGGTACTTTCCGTGCCGAAGGCGTACGCCCTGATCGCTCAGGGATCCCCCTTCGACCCTCGCTGTTAACGAGCACACTGCCCTTTGGAGTTCGGACTTTCCTCTCCTTCGCTCCTGCTTGCCCGCCTCAAACCCTTGCGGATCCGCTGCGGGCGCTTGTGCGAAGCAGCGATCGCCCGGCTTGCTCGCGCTACTTCTATGTTAATCTGCCTTCGTGGGAGGGTCAAACCACATCGTCGGAATACCGCTGGTCAAGTTCCAGGAACAATTTCATTTCGAGAAACTCCGGAGGACCGCATGACCGGTGAGTCGTGGCGAAACTTCTTCTCAGGAATCTTCGTGGATTTCTGGGAGGAAGCCTTTGACGAATCGCATACGAAGGCTGAGGTGGATTTCATTCAGGGCGAGTTAAATATTCCGCCTGGCGCGGCCATTCTGGATGTGCCCTGCGGCAAAGGGCGCCTCAACACGGATTACATCATCGTTCGAAACGGTCAGGGAGAGACGAACTCCGGTTCGCACCGCATTTACACTTATCGGGAACTCGTCCATCTGCTGCGATCCGTGGGATTCGGTGATATCGAATCCTTCGGGTCTCTGGCACAGGATCCCTTCACAATCAGTTCGATACAACTGATCCTGGTTGCAAAGGTGGCAGGCTGGCAAAACAATGAATTACGATCTGAGGCGTAAGTACCCGTTATTCCCAATCAGCTTCTTGGCTTCGGCAAGCCGGCGTTATGGCAGGCGCATGTACCGCCGAACGATCCGCATCGGAATATCCGTCCTGCTGGCGATACCTCTTGCGGTCCATTCGCTGACGGCGGTTCAGCATACTGCAACTGCGCAACAGGCGCCGCAAGTCACCAACAACGGCGAGAGCCGGCAGCAAACGCTGACAGAGTTGCTGAACCAGGCCGATGAAGTGCTGCATGAAATGAGCCGGCTCACGGGCTTACCCATCAAAGCTCCGGTAAAAAAGAAGGTCGTCAGCCGCGATGAAGTCCGGAAGCTTCTCATCCAGAATCTGCGCACTGATTACACACCCGAAGAAATCCACGTGCAGGAAGCGACGTTGCGGGCCTTCGGCCTGATCTCAAAAGATTTTAACCTGGAAAAACTCCTGGTCAGTTTTTACACGGAGCAGGCCGCCGGCTTTTACGATCCTCGCACGCGCACCATGTATATCGCCGACTGGATTCCGCCAGAGTTGCAGAAGATGGTCCTCGCGCACGAATTGACCCATGCCCTTCAGGACCAGAACTTCAACGTCGAACGCTACATGAAGGCCGTGCAGAAGGACGACGACGCCGAGGCTGCGCGCCAGGCCGTGGTGGAAGGCTATGCGACGGCTGCAATGTTTCAAAGCATGTTTCCGTCAGCGCCCATCGCCAACCTGCCCAACCTTGACAACATCCTCGGCCCCCTCATCCGGCAACAGATGACGGAGTTCCCCGTTTTCTCAAACGCGCCTTACTTTTTCCGGCTGCAAGCACTCTTTCCGTACATTCAGGGCGTAAGCTTCATTGCAAGCGCCCTGCGCCGCGGCGGATGGGAAAGCCTGGGCGAGTTGTTTGCTTCCCCGCCTTCGTCAACACGAGCCATCTTCCAGCCGAATGTGTACTTCAAACACCTGGCGGTGCCGACGATTCAGCTTCCGAGCAAGACTCCGCTGAGTTCCGTCCCCGGGCTGAAAACACTGGATGAAAACTCCATGGGCGAACTCGGAATGGACCAGTTGCTCGGGCAGTTCCTTTCCGAGCAAGCCGCCGACACTGCGATTTCCCAATTCGTAGCCGACCGTTACATTGTTTACGAAGACCCAACTGCGAACCGTTACGCGCTGGTTGCGAGGACGCGCTGGACGAACCCCGAGGCGGCACTCGCTTTCTTCCGCGATTACCACGCAATCCTCGCAAAGAAGTTTCCCGAACTTTCTCCGGATGACCGCTCGGGTGAAGGGCGATACGTTGGGCGCACGGCCGCCGGCGATGTCATTGTGCTGCAAACGGGCGATGAAGTCCGATGGGCGGAAGGAGTTCCGGCGGACAGACTCGATGCCATGATCGAATGGCTGTCGTCCCTTCGGTAACCTCAATTTGACAGGAAATTAAAGGACCCGGACTTGACTGATCTTGCTTCTCGAAGATTGGGGCTTTGCTCGCGATCATCCGCCCAGCAGTTTTCTGAGGCCGGTTTCGTCGATGGTCCTGACCCCGAGCGACCGGGCCTTGTCGAGCTTCGATCCCGGGTCTGCACCGACAACGACGTAGTCGGTTTTCCTGCTGACCGATCCTGTAACGCGCCCGCCGGCTTCTTCAATCATTCGCGTCGCTTCCTCCCGCGAAAGATTGGGCAGCGTCCCCGTCAGCACAAACTGCCTGCCCTCGAGCGGCCCGCCCTTCTTGCGCTTTTTCTGCTCGAACTGCAAGCCCGCTTTGCGCAGTTTCTCAATGACATCCCGGTTGCGCTTTTCGCGAAAGAACTCCACGATGCTCTGGGCGACTTTTGGGCCGATCTCTTCCACCTCATACAGTTCCTCAGCAGTGGCTCTTTCGAGCCTGTCCAGGGAACCGAAATGGTCCGCCAGCAACTGCGCCGTGCGCTCGCCGACAAAGCGAATTCCAATCGCATAGATGACGCGGGCAAGTTCATTGGATTTGCTTTTCTCGATTTCCGACAGCAGGTTCTGCGCCGACTTTGCTCCCATGCGTTCAAGGCTCATGAGCTGTTCCTCAGTAAGGCTGTACAGGTCGGCAACATCATGAACAAGTCCCTGATCCACGAGTTGGTCCACCAGCGATTCTCCAAGGCCGTTGATGTTCATGGCCCGGCGCGAAGCGAAGTGGAGCAGCGACTCCTTCAACTGAGCAGGACAGGCCGAATTGACACAACGGTAGGCCACTTCGCCTTCATCCCGTACCACGTCGCCGCCGCAAACAGGGCAATGCTTTGGCATGCGGAACTCGCGGCCGTCCGGGGCGTGCTTTGTCACTTTCAAAACTTGTGGAATCACCTCACCCGCGCGCTGAACCAGCACGGTATCTCCGATCCTTACCCCCAGGCGATCAATCTCATCCATGTTGTGGAGCGTGGCGTGGCTGACTGTCACGCCCCCGATGTTTACGGGCTCGAGATCGGCCACGGGCGTGAGCGTACCGGTTCGACCGACCTGGACACGGATGTCTTTGACGACTGTGGTTTCCTGCTGTGCAGGATATTTGTACGCAATCGCCCAGCGCGGGGACTTGGCCGTCATACCGAGTTCTTCCCAAAGGGCAATCTCATTCACCTTGACCACAACACCATCAATTTCGTATTCAAGCTTTTCACGCACATGTTCCATTTCCTGAATGTAGGCAATCAGTTCGTCGAAGGACTTCACGAGGTGGCTGTAAGGATTGACTTTGAAGCCCATCTGTTTGAGGGCCCCCAGAACCTCCCACTGTGTCTTGAGCGGCGGGCGGCCGCTCACCAGCAGGTAGTAAATAAACATGTCGAGATTTCGGCTTGCTACGATTCTGGGATCAAGCTGCCGGATCGTGCCTGCCGCGGCGTTCCTTGGATTGGCAAAGAGCGGCTCGCCGTTCTTCTCGCGCTGCTCGTTCGCCTCGCGGAAGGCCTTCCGCGTCATGATGACTTCGCCTCTCACCTCGAATTTTCGGGGCCGGCCTATGACTTCGAGCTTTTTCGAATCGATTTTGAGGGGAACGGACCGGATGGTTTTTACGTTCTGCGTGACGTCCTCGCCCGTTATGCCGTCACCGCGAGTGAGCCCGCGCATCAAGACGCCTTCCTCGTAGGTGAGCGCCATCGACAGACCGTCAAGCTTCAATTCCGCTACGTAGGCCACACGCTCGCGCCCCGAAAGTTCGCGTACCCGCCGGTCGAAGTCCCGCAATTCATCCACGGAGTAAGTGTTGTCGAGACTGAGCATCGGCGCGGAATGCCGCACCTTGGCAAATTCCTCGGCGGGTTTTCCGCCCACGCGCTGAGTGGGAGAATCCGGAGTGATCAATTCCGGGTGTTGCTGCTCCAACTCCTGGAGTTGGCGCATCAGCTCATCAAACTTGGCATCGGATATTTCCGGGTCGTTCAGCACGTAGTAGCGATACTCGTGGTATCGGATCTCATCACGGAGTTTTTCGATCGTCTTTTCGATGTCCGCACTTTTCGGCACGATTGTCTCCCGCGATCCGCAGTTGGATTTACAGTGAAGCTCAGTGGAAATTATAACGCTTGGGAGGGAGGGGTAGAGACGGCCTGTGCTGGACCGTCTCTACCTTTGCGCGTTCGGGGCGGAACGCTGGGGGCTTATGTGCAGAACCTGAATAAGTCGCTATGACTGCTGCCGTCGAAATCGCTCATCGCATCGGCGGGAAGCCCGGTGCGGGCATCCCGTCAGCCAATCAAGTCCTCACGATACAGCGGTGCGCAGGGCAAGGCTATGACTTGCGTCACACTCAGCTTGTGACTTTGGTCACTGCTTCGCAAATAGCTCCGTGGTTGAATGAGATGTTGTTAATTCCGCTTGAAGGGGCACTTTATGGGGCAGCCACTTGATTTCAACAAGACGCCGTTCCTCGTCATCTGGGAGACCACGCAGGCCTGTGATCTCGTCTGCCTTCACTGCCGCGCCTGCGCCCAGCCGCTGCGCTCGCCGCTGGAACTCACAACCGATGAAGGCCGGGATCTCATCGATCAGGTTGCCGAACTCGCCTCTCCCCTGTTTGTCTTGACCGGTGGCGACCCTCTCAAGCGCCCGGACATCTACGATCTGGTCAAGTACGGCACGCACCGGGGCGTGCGCGTATCGATGACCCCGAGTGCAACGCCGCTGCTTACCCGCGAAGCCATCGCGCGATTGCAGCATTGCGGTCTGGCCAGGCTGGCTGTCAGCCTGGACGGATCGACACCTGAAATCCATGACTCCTTCCGTGGAGTTTCCGGATCGTACGCTCGAACCCTCGATGCAGTTCATTGGGCAGGAGAATTCGGGCTGCCCGTGCAGATCAACACAACGATTACGCGGCGCAATCTTGCCGACTTCGAGAATATCGTGGCGTTGTTGAAGACTTTTCAGATGACCCTCTGGAGCGTCTTCTTCCTTGTGCCGACAGGGCGCGGCCACCTCAGTGACCTGATTAGTGCAGAAGAATTCGAAGAGGTGTTCGCCAAGCTTGCCGATGTGTCGCAGAACGTCCCATTCGACATTAAGACCACGGAGGCACAACATTACAGGCGGTATATATTGCAGAAGCGGGCCGAGCAGCGGCGGAGCAATTCCGCTCCAATGGCGGTACCGTTTGGCAAGACTACAAGCGACGGCATCGGACGCGCGCCCCGCGGGCTGAACGATGGCAAAGGCTTTGTCTTCATCTCGCACACGGGCGAAGTCTTTCCAAGCGGGTTCCTGCCACTGTCGGCTGGAAACATCCGGAACCAGTCCCTCGCGGAGATCTACCGAAACGCGCCGCTTTTCAGGCAACTGCGGGATACATCAAACCTGAAGGGCAAATGCGGTGTGTGTGAGTTTCGGGAAATCTGCGGCGGTTCCAGGTCGCGTGCCTACGCGCTCACGGGTGATCCATTTGCTTCGGACCCGTCTTGCATCTATCAGCCGCGCGCTGTGCTTGCCAGGACTTAATGTATGACGCCCGGGGAGTGAGGGTCCTCTCGCTCCGTGGCGCTGGTGGGCGGGGTTTCGGCATGCTCGGCGGGAGGGTCGTCGCTGGTTTTGTCTGGTTCGCTTTTCCGTTCCTTCGACGATGATAACTCGCCAAGGCTGCGCCCTTTCAAAATGCATACCCGCGAGCCTTCTAATTGCAGGATTCCCCGTTGCTCAAACTCAGCGAGTAAACGTGAGACTGTCTCGCGGGAGACGCCGATCATTTGACCGATCTCTTCCTGCGTCAGAGGTAGTTTGAGCTCGGTTCCGCGGTTCGAGGCTTCGCCGCTTTCAGCAGCCCACTGCTCCAGCAGGTCTCCGAGTTTTTCTATGGCCGGCTGCGATCCAGAAGAATAGTGAATCATCGAAAACGCTTCACGAAGTTGATGGCTAAGGACTTCCACGACCGAGATCCAGATTTCCGGGTGACGGTCGAGCAAGGCCAAAAAGTCCTTTCGTGGAACGTACAAGAACTGCGTCGGGCTCAACGTTTCGGCAGTGTATTCGGCGGGTCTCCCGGACATGGTGGCGCTCAGCCCAAGCACCTCTCCGGACTGAACCACACGCAAAATCAGCGTCTTCCCGCCCTTAAGCCCGACAAAAAGCTTAACGCTCCCGTGAAGCAGGACAAAAATGCCTTCCGGCAATTGGCCTTCTTCGAGCAACTTGGCGTGCTTTGGCAGATTCACGACGGATTTGACTGGATCGAGCGCCTGCACGAACTCGGTAAGTGACTTATTCCAAGGCTTCCCGGAGGCAAACAAACCGCTTTTCATTCTTGGAAATGCTGCTGCTTTTCCTGGATTCTTCATAAAATACTCACGTCTATTTAAGAAGAAACAAAAACTCAAAGATGTGACGTAAATCACCCACCGGGGTGACGACATTGCGGAAAGGAGGGCAGACGGGCGGAAGTCCTGATGTTTCGTTGAGGTTCCGTCGCTATCAGTTCTTCGCAAAAGCAGGCCGCATACAGGACGCCCCCACTTTGTGGCTCAAGGATTTCCAACGTGGTCGGGCGAAACTGCCTTACGGTGTTGGGGTTATGGTCAATGCACTCGTTTGGAAGTAGAATTAAGATGCCATGGCGGATACGAAGGCAAATCGAATTGAAACGCTCAAGAGTGTTCCCCTATTTGCTGACCTTACGGAGCGCGAATTGTCTTTGCTGGCAGATCGCGCGCTTTCCCGGGAATATCAGCCTGGCGAAATCATTTTCTCTGAGGGCGATCCTTGCGAGGGCCTGTACGTCGTTCAATCTGGAAACGTGAAGATCTTCAATACCTCCTCGAGTGGACGGGAGCAGGTGCTGCACATCGAAAAGGCTGGAAATTCTCTGGCGGAACTCCCTGTATTTGACGGAGGGAGCTACCCGGCATCCACCAGCGCGATAGGCAAATGCAAGCTGCTCTTCATCAGCAAGAAAGATCTTCGCAAGTTGTGCATGGAGCGGCCTGAGGTCTCACTGAAAGTCCTGAAAGTAGTCAGTTCCCGGCTGCGCCAGCTTGTATCCATTATCGAAGAGCTTTCCTTCACAACGGTTCGAAACCGTCTGGCCTCATGGTTGCTCCAACAGGCAAAAACAAGCGGTCGGCAAACCGCTCAAGGCATCGAATTCAACCTTGCGTTAAGCAATCAGGAACTCGCTTTCCAGATCGGCACCGTGAGGGAACTGGTTTCAAGAAACCTCAGCTACTTCCAATCTGAGGGGATGCTCAAGATCCAGGGAAGAACCGTTATCATCACGAACCTTCCAGCCCTTGAAGCTGAGATCGCGCTCAACAGGTAACGCCCCGAAGGCGAGTGCACGGAAATCTCAACGTCCAAAGCTGCGCTATACCTGGCAGCAGTCTGTCGCGATGACCTCACCCTTCGTTTAGAATTTTCCCCGCAGTCAGAATCACAGCGTGTCCAGCAGTATTTGCGCCGCAAGCAAGCTGGCCGCGCTGCATCTTGACATCAGAATGGTTGGATTGCTAGCCTCGTTTCTGAAAACATTAGACGAACCGGGATGGTTGAGTCCATGAGTACCAGGGTCATCAGACTTTTCGTAAGCACTGCGATGGGTTGCATTCTGGCTGCTGCGATAGCTTCTGCGCAGGTGATCCAGTCACCCGAAGCGCCCGATGCAACCGGCAGGTTGGAGAACGCGATCTCCACGGCCGGCAAATACCAGAACTATATCTATGGCGTCGTAAAGGAAATCGGGAAGGACCAGATCGTGCTGGATAAGACCCGCTTTGGAAACGATCAGGTTTTTAAGCTGGAACGCAAGACTAAGTTTGTGGATAACGGCAAGCCCGGCAAGCTGGCGGAACTGAAAGTCGGCGATATGGTGTGGATCGACGCCAAGATCAAGAATAAGACAGACGAGAAAATCGCCAGGAAAGTGATCAAAGGCGTCGGCCCCAAATCCATTTCTGAGTGAACACTTTCAGGAGTGACCTGGCTTCTGCTTTGACGCTTTCGCGAGCGTTCCAATCAGGCGGAGCGGACACGTGCCACATGACTCGCAATGTCGCGGCCCGTTGCTGCCCCGAAAAACCCTCCTTTGAAAAATGCAACCTTAATCACTAATCCATTGGCAGGGATTTCAATCGCCCGACGTCCCCGCCAGATTTCCCAGGCATGCGCGGTTCTGCGAAACGCCGGAATTGAGGTAACAGTCAAATTCACATCCGGCGTGGGTCATGCTCAGCAGCTTGCGCGGGAGGCCGTCGATCAAGGCCGCGACCTGATTATCGTGTGCGGCGGCGATGGTACCATCAATGAAGTCATCAACGGAATGGCAGGAAGCCAGGTACCGCTTGCAGTGCTGCCTTGTGGAACCGCCAATATCGTGGCCAGGGAGTTGTGCCTGCCCCGGCGAATACAGAACGCCGCACGCCGGCTTGTCTCCTGGCAACCATGTCGGCTCCCGCTAGGCCGGGCGACATGGCAAGAGTCGGGCTTGACACGGCAGCGCTATTTTATAGCTGTCGCAGGCGTTGGATTCGACGCCAGCGTCATCCGTCGGCTCAATCTCAACATGAAGCTTCGCCTGGGTGTTGTGGCATATGCATGGGAAGCGGTACGGCAGGTTGTGCGCTACGACTTTCCGAGCTTTGAATGCTCCGTCAACGGGGCGAAGATTACTGCGACGTTTGCAGTCATTCAGCGGTCCAGCCGATATGCGGGATGGCTGCGACTGGCGCATCCGCACAGCATTGGCGAGCCGGACTTCTCCTGCTGCTTTTTTGGGAGCACGAGCCGGGCTCGATACTTCCGGTATGCGCTGGGTGTCCTCACGCACACCCTCCATCGCTTGCGAGACGTCGCCTTCTTAAGGGGCCATGCCGTACGTTGCACAAACGAAGGAGCGGAATCCGCGGTATATTTTGAGCTTGACGGCGAGATCGCGGGGCGAATTCCGGTGAGCTTTGAAGTGGTTCCAGACGCTTTGACGATACTCGCGCCGCGCGAGTTCGTTCATTGATCATCAACCAGGAGGACATCACCCTGGGCAGCATGACAGGGCCCGAGGCGAAACCCTGCGCTCTGGCTCCGCGCGGCGGATCTGTCATATGGACAACATAACTCACACACTGACCGGCTTGGCCATCAGCCAGGCGGGATTCAACCGTAAGACCCGCTTCGCCACGCTGGCTATCGTGATCGGAGCAAACCTGCCGGATATCGATGCGGTGAGCAGTTTTTGGGGAAGTGTCGCCTACCTGAAATACCATCGCGGCATTACGCACTCAATCATTGGCGTAACAGCGTTGGCATTGTTGCTGGCGGGAGCGATTTATCTGTTCGGACGAAGGGCTGGTCCGCCCAGGAAAGGTCCTCCACTCAACGGTCTGTGGCTCCTCCTGGCCTGCTGGGTTGCAACAGCAAGCCACCTGCTTCTTGATTTTTCGAACGCATATGGAATTCGACCGTTTCTGCCCTTCAGCGGGCGCTGGTATGCATGGGGCATCGAGCCGATCGTCGATTCTCTGCTTTGGCTGCTTCTTCTGGCAGGGCTTGCACTTCCAGCATTGTTCCGGCTGATCAGTGAAGAAGTAGGCGCGCGCAAAACGGGATTTCAAAAGGGAGCGATTTTCTCCCTCTGTGCCATGATCGCTTTGTGGGGATTGAGAGACGTCAGTCACCGACGCGCGCTCAACATGCTTGACGCCCTCCGTTACAGACAGGAGAACCCGCTCCGGCTCGGCGCATTTCCAGGTTTTGGGAGCCCTTTCAGTTGGAGCGGGGTCGTCGAGACCTCGCAGGCTTTCTACGTTCTTCCGGTCAATGTGTTGGACTCAACGCTCGACACGCAGGATGCCCGCATCTTCCACAAACCCGATCCTTCCCCCGCTCTTAACGCCGCTCTTGCCACTCAAACCGCCAGGGTCTTTATGAGTTTCGCACGGTTTCCATGGTCTGAAGTTATTCCTTCTGATGCCGGCCCAACGGTGCTGATCCGGGACCTTCGCTTCCAACCCGCGGACCTCCGACGGGGCGGATTTGCTGTCCGAATACAACTCGACCAGGATTTGCACGTCCGGTCGCAAGCGTTCAGCTTCACAGGGAAGTTTGGGGGCAATCAACCCTGATTCTGGTTTGAGGGCGCTGTCGCCGGGGTTGAACCCTGAGCCCCTTTGTCTGCCGGGCCTCGCCACGTCCGGTAGCCCAGGGTAACTATCAAAACGAACGCAACAGCCACTAGAGAAATCCAGAGCAGGTTTTCTTTGAAGAATGTTTCCCCGCTGGTGCCGTAGCGAACTCCGACCCAGGCCTCAGCGCCGAACCTGAACGCGCCCGCAAGGAAGAGCGCCAAAGCAAAGCGGAAAGGACTGATCCGGAGTGCGCCTGATCCCAGCAGGATCGGTTTTAGAGGCAAGGGGGGAGGCAGCATCGAGGCAACAAAAACCGTCAGAAAATCATTCCTGATCAGCCACTTCTTTGCGCGCCCGATCTCCTGGTCGGAGGGTTTTCGTTTCAAAAGCCGGGCGCCCGTTCGACCCAGGTAGTAGATCACGAATGAACCCGCGACCGTCCCGATAATGCAGCCGGCGGCATACAACCAGGCATAGCCGGGGTTCCGGCTTGAAAGGTAAATTAGGAGAAAGTCTTTCACGCCCGGCATGGAAAGCCCCGCAGAGTCCAGGGCGGCAATTCCGATAAGCCCCCAGCCTCCATAAATAATCAGCGTGTGTTCCAGCCTATCGGCCAAGGTATGAAGAAATTTCACCCTGTTCGACCTCGTTTAACATGACGACAAGACCATCTGGCAAACCCACCAGCCTGGGTCTCAGTATTCATCGTCTCGTGCTTCCGCGACACACAAACGTCAGTAACGCTCAAATTACACAAGTTCCACCTGCTTTGTCGATCTAAATCGAGCAGGCGTAGCCGATTCCTGCGAGTCGGCCCAGTGGAAATTCGTCCGGCACATTCATGAAGAGTCCTTACTCCGAATGTTCAGGCAACAGTTATCCCTATTATGCCCTCGTCTGAACTCACCATCGCAGCATCACACTGAGGATCGCAGAAAGTGCCTTGCTTGAGAGACGGCCTCTGACACGGGCAAAACTTGCTTGAAACTTTTCATAAAATTGGTGCGTTGTTCGCTTGACATCTCGTAAAACGGTGTGATATTTCTTCCTTGCAGTTTCCAGACAGCATCAGGATGTATTGTTACTTGTTGGCTAGCGCGGTTCACCTGTCGGCTTCCGGCAACGAGCGGAATTAGGCCGGGCGATTGCTGATCTCCAAGTTGAAGACTCTGGCACGATTGGGGTTCTGGCCACCATGAATCTATCTCGCCGTGATCTGCTAAGAACTACCGCAGCATTAGGGCTGAGCGCTCTTTTCGATAGCGCCGGTTCTGAAGTTTTTGCGAGTGAACCTCGAATACAATTTCCGACCCGCCCTCAAGACCGTCTTGCGCTTACGTCATGGCCATTCCGCGCTTACATGGAAAGCCCTGGCAACCGAGACCGCGATCGAAGCAAACCAGGAATGGACATCATTGGGTTTGCTCGAATGGCGATTGAACGGTTCAACATTCACAACATCAATCCGCTTGCCGCTCACTTCCCGTCAACCGAGCCGCGATACCTTGCCTCTCTCCGCGAAGAGATGTCCAAAGCGGGTTCGCGTTTTGTTGATTTGGGACTGGGTGCAGGCAGATTTTATGATCCCGACCCGGCCGTGCGAAAGGCTTCGATTGACAGCAGCAAGCGCTGGATCGACATTGCCGCCGTTCTGGGGTCTCCCAGCGTTCGCCAGCATTTGGGCGGCGGCCGCGGCGTTAAACCAAGCGTGGATAATGCAGCACGGAGTCTGGGTGAACTTGCGGAGTATGCAGCCAGGAAAAGCATAGTTATCAATCTTGAGAACGACAGCCTTATTAACGAAGATCCATTCGTCATTGTTGAGATCATTGAGAAGGCAGGCAATCCCTATCTCCGTGCGCTCCCGGATTTCGGCAACACAATGCTGAAGGGCGATGCAGTATACAATTACAAAGGCGTCGATGCCATGTTCAAGCACGTTTACAACATGGTGCACGTTAAGGACGAAGTTATAAGCGAAAATGGGACGACGTATAAAATCGACCTCGCCAGGTCGTTTGACATTGCGAAAGCACACGGGTATCGTGGCTATTTCTCCATGGAATGGGAAACAAAGGCCGGCGATCCCTTCGAAGGTACCCGAAGATTGGTCGAAGAGACACTGCATTATCTTTCCTAGCGGCTTTCTGATCTGACTCCAATCTTTCAGTTGTTCAGGGCCCACTTTCCCACGAACTGAATCATTCGGAGTCTTTTTCCTGAATTGACATGACTACCGCCCACAAAAATCGTACTCGGGATGCCACCGCAGGAGGAACGCTTGTGAAACGAGTTACCGTTAATTTGACCCTCGCCGCCCTGCTCGTTCTTTCCGTGCAAACTCTCGCCTCTGGCGAAAGTGTCCAGCTCAAGCAGGAAGGGACTCATATTGATATCATGATTGGCGGCAAGCCATTCACCACCTTTTACTTTGACCCCAGCGTTGCCAAGCCGTACTTCATGCCGTTGCGTAGCGCCGACGGAACGATCATCACGCGCGGCTTCCCCATTGGGAACACCGTCCCTCCCGAACACGAGCACGACCCCAACCTTGAGCCCCATCAGCGGCCCATGTACTTCGGCCATGGCAATATCAACGGCATCGACTTTTGGGGAGAAGCGATCTACCCGAAATGGAGTGACGATTCTGTCTTCGGGCGTACAGTGCTCGCGAAGATCGAAGAGATGAAAGGCGGCTCGGATTCCGGAACTCTCCGCGCGCTTTTCCATCTGGTTGACCCGAGCGGGAGAGTCATCGCCGATGAAGTCCAGGCTTATGTCTTTCGTGGTGATGCACAGACACGCACAATCGATTGTGAATTCACTATAGTGGCAAACCACCGCGCGCCCGTTGTGATGGGCGACACCAAGGAAGGAACATTCGCCATCCGCGTAGTCAGGGAGCTTTATTCTCCTCCGGGACACATTGTCAACTCGAATGGTGGCGTGGGCGAAAAACAGGTCTGGGGAAAGCGAGCGGACTGGGTGGACTACTACGGCAAAGTCGGCAATGAGGAAGTGGGAGTGGCCATCTTCGACGGCCCCAGGAGTTTTCGCCATCCGACCTATTGGCACGCCCGCGGTTACGGCCTTTTTGCTGTGAACCCCTTTGGCATTCGGGAATTTACCGGCGATCCCAATAAGGATGGAAGCTGGACGATTGAGCAGGGCAAATCTCTGACGCTTCGTTACCGGGTTTTCATCCACCACGGAGACTACAAACAGGCCCGCGTCGGCGAAGCGTATCAAAAATACGCCTCGGGAGAATAAGGTGTAATATCTCTGCGGACGCTATCGGAAAGCAACGGGAGTTGCAACACGAAGGGAGGCATTCATGTCAAAAGGATCAGAACGATCTGAAATCAGCCGGCGGGATTTCCTCAAAACCAGTGCTGGCACCACAGCCGCAGGAATTGCGACCCTCAGCGGACTGGCAGAAATCCTTCCACCGCGGGTCCTCGGAGCAAACGATCGTGTGCGTGTGGCGGTCATCGGGTTACATGGGCGCGGTAATGACCACATCCATGAGCTGGCAGCCCTGCCCAATGTGGAAATTGCGGCGTTGTGTGACGTCTATGAACCGATTCTCAATCAGCGTCAGGCCCAGGTGGAGAAGATGGGGCGTCCGAGACCTCAGGGGTTTCAGGACGTCCGCAAACTGCTGGATGACAAGTCGATCGACGCCGTCACGATTGCCACTCCCAACCATTGGCATTCGCTGATGGGAATCTGGGCATGCCAGGCAGGCAAAGATGTTTATGTTGAAAAGCCCTGCTCACACAACATGTGGGAGGGCCGCCAACTGGTTCGCGCTGCAAAGAAATACAACCGGATCGTGCAACACGGCACGCAAATCCGCTCATCCGTGGCCATTCGCAACGGAATCGAGAAACTGCACAACGGGTTGATTGGAGATGTATATATGGCGCGAGGCCTGTGCTTCAAGTGGCGGGACACCATCGGCCACGCTCCGCCCAGCGCTGTTCCGCCGGGACTCGATTACAATCTGTGGCAAGGGCCGGCCCCCGAACATGTCTTCACAAAGAACCGCTTCCTTTACAACTGGCACTGGTTCTGGTGGTACGGCAATGGCGATATCGGCAATCAAGGCATCCATCAGATCGACGTAGCTCGGTGGGGACTGGGTCTCAAATTCCCCAACAAGATTTCGGCGATCGGCGGACACTTCATGTTTGACGACGACCAGGAAACCCCTAACACGCTGAACTGTGCATTCGAATACCACATTCCGAACGGCAAGCCCCGAATGCTGGAATTTGAAGTCCGTCACTGGATCACCAACAACGAAGCGGAGATCGGTACGCCGGCCCTCGGAACGCCGCTGCCGAAGCGCGCTGCCAACGCGCCAAAGCTCGGTCCCCTGGCCGGCACACACAACACGGTGGGCGACATCTTCTATGGCTCGAAAGGATATATGGCCATGGGTGATGAAGATGCAGACACCTATAAAACCTGGCTGGGCAAAGACCAGGAGCCGGGACCGACCGAGCATCAGGGCGGCAGCCACTTTGCCAATTTCATTGATTGCGTCCGCAGTCGCCGCGCTCAGGACCTGAACGCACCGATCGAAGAGGGATATATTTCGGCTGCGCTCATGCAGTTGGCCAATGTGTCTTACCGCTTGGGCCGGACTCTCCAGTTCGACCCTGAGACCGAGCAGGTGATCGGCGACGAGGAGGCCAACCACTTATTGCGCGACGGCGACCGCGGCTACCGCGCGCCTTTTGTTGTTCCGGAGGAAGTGTAGAAGGATTCGCCGGTTCAGTGAATGAAGATTGAGGTCTTTGTCGAAATTACGCCGCTTCTGTACTGATTTTCAGGACGCGACTTCCACGGCGGTTTCACGGAGAAAGCGGGCGGATTCTTCGGGCGGGGTAGGGTTGATGTGGAACCCCGTTCCCCACTCGAAACCCGCGATCTTCGTCAACGAGGGCATGATTTCCAGATGCCAGTGGTAGTGCTCATTGGGAGTCTCGGGGATGGGTGAAGTGTGAATAATGTAGTTATAAGCAGGATAATCCAGCACTTTATCCAGCCTCATCAGCATATCCTTCAAGATTACGGCCAATTGTTCGAATTCCTGCTTCTGCGAGTCTTCGAAGGCGGACTGGTGAACCTTCGGAATGATCCAGATTTCAAACGGAAACCTCGGGGCGAACGGGGCTGTCGCAATGAACGCCTGACTGTCGGCGATCACTCGAATGCCGCTTTCCGTCTCCTGCCGGATGATATCGCAGAAAATACAGCGCTCCTTGAAATTGAAGTAAGCTCGCGCTCCATCGGCCTCTTCGCGCACCTGCTTCGGCACAACGGGCAGTGCGATCAGTTGGGAGTGCGTATGTTCCAGTGATGCGCCCGCAGCTTCGCCGTGGTTCTTGAAAATCATGATATATTTGAACCGCTTGTCCTTCTTCAAGTCGAGGATGCGCTCGCGGTACGCCCACAGGACGTCTTCGATCTGGCGCGGCGAAAGCATAGCCAGCGTTTTCTGATGGTCAGGCGTTTCGATGATGACCTCGTGCGCCCCGATGCCATTCATCTTGTCGTACAGCCCCTCGCCCTGGCGGTTCAGAGAACCTTCGATGCCGAGTGCCGGGAATTTGTTGGGGACAACACGCAACGTCCAACCTGGCATGTTTCGCCCGCTCCCGTCGCTGCGGTAGGCGATAATTTCCGGTGGGGTTTTGGACTCGTTCCCGTAGCAGAAAGGACAAAATCCCGTACCGCGAATCTGGACTTTGTCCCTCACGAAGTCCGAAGGCCGCTTGGCGCGCTCCGTAGCGATAATCACCCAGCGGCCGGTAATAGGATCTTTCCTGAGTTCAGGCAATTCGCTACTCCCTATGCACTGTACTTCTTCTTCGTTGCAAGCGACGTCCGAGCCCGCTACTCCTTGAAAGCATCTTTGATCAGCCGGACCTGGTACCCCATCGCAGGGTCCCAAAGCACGCTTGCAATATCAAAGCGGTACGCCGCCGGCCTGCGTGGAAGCCGCCGCATGTATTCCTGAGCACTCCTGACGATCCGCTTTTTCTGTTCATGGCCCACCGCTGTTTCAGGCGGTCCTGCCTCAATTCCGGTCCGTGTCTTCACTTCTATGAATGCCAGCACCGGGCCGTCCCATCCAATCATATCAAGTTCGCCGGAGTGCGAATGGGGCCGCCGGTTCCGCGCCACGATAGTATAGCCCGCGCGGCGCAGGTACCAATATGTTAGCGTCTCACCACGCGCGCCGACTTTCAAGTGCCGAGCGTCATCGCTGCCTTCGGCGGCCTCGCGTCCCAGGCCAGCCGCTCTTGCGCGTCGTCTCTCGCTCCAGATTAACGCGCGGTAAACCAGCCGGGCAATCAAGACCTCGTATCCTCAACCCTGTTTTTCAGCCTCTCCGATCACGTGGTCCAGCACATCCAGAGCAAAATCCGCCTGATGTTTTTCCACAATCAGAGGCGGCATCAGCCGGATGGTGCTTTCTCCGCAACCCAGAACAAGGAGGCCCATTTCAAACGCACGCCGAATTACCTGCTGGCGCATCTCGGGATGTGGCTCCCGGCTTTGCTGGTCTTTAACCAGTTCGATGCCGATCATCAATCCGACGCCACGGACATTTCCGACGCTCCGGTGTTGTGCGGGCCAGTTGTTCAGCCTGTCCAGGATGTACTTGCCCATCTGAGCCGCGTTCTCAATGTACTTCTCTTCAAGCAGGCGAATAGTTTCAAGCGCTGCAGCACAGGCAACCGGGTTTCCTCCGAATGTTGAAGCGTGCGCACCCGGCGGCCAGTTCATGATGTCCGCCCGGGCCACTGTCAAACCCAGCGGCATCCCGGAAGCGATGCCTTTTGCCGTCACCAGAATATCCGGGACCACCCCGGAATGCTCACAGGCCCACATGCGGCCCGTGCGGCCCATACCACTTTGGATTTCGTCAACGATCAAAAGAATCCCGTAGCGCTGGGTCAGCTTGCGAAGTTCCGGAAGGAAATTCGGCGGCGGGACAACGTAGCCACCTTCCCCCTGGATCGGCTCAACTACAACTGCCGCAACCTCTTCGGGGGGAACCGCCGTCTTGAAGAGTCTCTCGATTGCCTCGATGCCGGTGCAATTGCAATTGCCGGCAGCGTGCCCGTTCGGGCAGCGATAAGGATTGGGGTAAGGAACGTGGCTGACACCGGGAAGCAGCGGGCCGAATCCATTCCGCTGCACGGCCTTGCTGGCCGTCAACGAAAGCGACCCGTAGGTACGGCCGTGGAAGCAACCGAGAAAGGCGATAAAGCGGTGCCGCCGAGTGTGGAAACGTGCAAGCTTCATCGCGGCCTCGATGCCTTCGGTGCCGGAATTGGCAAAATGGACGCGCTTGGGGAAATTGCCCGGCGTAATGGACGTGATTTTCTCCGCAAGCTCAACAAGCAGCGGATAATAAAAGTCCGTACCCGACATGTGGATCAGTGTCTCGGCCTGCTGCTGGATGGCCCGCACAACGTCGGGGTGGCAGTGCCCCGTCGAGACTGAGGCAATTCCGGCGCTGAAGTCGAGAAAAATGTTTCCATCAACGTCCTCGACCATCATGCCGCTGCCGCGCCTGGCCACCATTGGGTAATCGCGGCCATAAGACGGCGAAACGAGCCGATGGTCCAACTCGAGAATTCTCCGGGCTTCCGGCCCGGGCAGCGGCATTTTGATTTCAGGCAACCCGCTTCTCATAAAGCTTCCTTACCTGCGTAGTCTAAGCGTGCGATCCATTGCAGCGAACTGTGCTTATCGGCCTTTGGTGTTCCGGGAATTCCGGCGATCACAGATCGCCGCCAAAAACCCGGGTCCGCCACCACTGAATCAAATTCGCTTCCAACGCGTTCCGGCTTTCGTGTCTTCCACCAGCACTCCAGCGCTTTGCAACTCATTGCGGATCTGGTCCGCGAGCTTAAAGTCTCCACGGCGGCGAGCGTCTTCGCGTTGCTTTAGCCGCCGCTCGATTTCCTCATCGCTCAATGCTTCGAGCAGCGCTTTCCCGCCTTCCCCGCCGGCCCCGGCAGTTTCCTTAGCAACTGCCTCCTCGACACCCTTGATCAGCCCGAGCTGATGCAGCTTGGCCTGATCATTATCTTCCAAAACGGCAAAGATTTTGTCCCACCGCGCCAGCGTATCAAGGAAAGCCCCACGGTCTCCATCACAGAATTTTCCCTGGTCCATGGCTGTATTCCCTATGCGGACCATCTCAAAAATGGCGGCCAACGCCTCGGCCGTATTCAGGTTATCTTCGAGCGCAGCCTCAAACTCCTTCCGCGCTTTGACGGCAACCTCTTCCAATTCAGAGCTATTACCCGGCGGGAATGCTTCCTTTGTCAGACGGTATTGAAAATTCCGCAGCCTTTCCACCGACTGCCTCGCCTGGTGCAAACCGTCAAAGGTGAAGTTCAGCAACCTGCGAAACGGCACCGATGCCAGCAAGTAGCGGATTGCCGTTGGCCTGTAACCTTTGGCAATCAGGTCGCGCAAGGTGTACACATTGCCGAGCGACTTGGACATCTTCTGGCCATTCACCACCAGATGTTCGCAGTGCAGCCAGTACCGGACAAACGGCTTGCCGGTTGCGGCCTCGCTCTGTGCTATTTCATTTTCGTGATGCGGAAATGCCAGGTCAACTCCGCCCGAATGGATGTCAAAGGTTTCCCCCAGATATTTCATCGACATCACTGAGCACTCGATGTGCCAGCCTGGCCTTCCGCGGCCCAAAGGCGTCTCCCAGTAAGGCTCCCCTTCTTTCGCCGCTTTCCAAAGGACGAAGTCGCGAACATCGGCCTTGTCGTATTCATCAGCATCCACGCGAGCACCGGCCCGAATGCCGGAGAGATCGATCTTGGAGAGTTTTCCGTAATCGGGAAATTTATCAACGCGGAAGTAATATGAACCGTCGCTCCGGTAGGCGTACCCCCTCTGTTCAAGGGTCTGGACCAGCTTCACCATATCATCAATGTGGTCCGTGGCCCGGACAACGTACTCCGGCCGTTCCAGGTTCAATAGCTGACGGTCAACTTCAAAAGCCTCGATATATTGGTCGGTGTATTCCCGCAGGCTCATCCCGGCAGCTTTGGCATTTCGAATGGTCTTGTCATCCACGTCTGTCAGGTTCATCACCTGAATGACTTCATACCCCTCATATTTCAGAAAACGCCGCAGGATATCCTGAAAAACAAACGTGCGATAGTTCCCAATATGAGCATAGCCATAGACGGTCAGACCGCAGGTGTAAATCCGAACCTTTTTATCTTCTATTGGTTGGAATTCTTCAACCCTGCCTGCCAGCGTGTTGTAGAAGCGCAGAGCCATAGAACTGGTATCATTCGAACGGAGAAACTCAACATTCTATCGGCGTATTCAAACTCCCGTCAAGGAAACCTGCCACCGGGGCGGCCCCTGAGGCTCCAGTGGAAGTTTTAATTCACCAGATGACAGCAAGATGGGACAGGCTTTTTACAGGCAAGGCCACCAAATCCGTTACTGTCGCTGCCCTCCAAAAGGAGATATATCTGGACAGCATCTCTTCGGGCCGAATAACATGCCGGAAAGAACCGCGTCCGCATGGTTTCGCACGGAGCTTCGCTTGAATGAATGCGGCCTTCGGCTGATGTGATTGACCGCGCGATAGTCGGAATGTCATCTTCGATTACACGGCGGTTACTTTGATCCCAACTTTTTCGAGCGCCCGCAAGTCGGTCTTGCTGATTCCGGTATCGGTAATCACCTCGTCGATCGACGTGGGCGGGGCGATCAGGCACAGGCTCCGGCGTCCAAACTTGCTGGAATCGCAAACCATCACAACACGCCGCGCAACATCCACCATGACGCGATTGACTTTTGCCTCCAGAAGGTTCGGTGTCGTCAGGCCATAGCTCACATCAAATCCATCGACTCCGAGAAACAGGATGTCGGCCTGGAGTTGCCGCAAAGTTTCTTCGGCCAGCGGCCCCACCAGAGAAAAGGACCTTTCCCGCAAAATCCCGCCCGTCAGGATCAATTCCATCGGGGTAGGCGCCAATTCTGCGGCGATGTTGACGGCATTTGTGATGATCGTCAGATTCCGATGATGCCGCAACGCCCTGGCCACGGCCGTGGTGGTCGTGCCGGAATCGAGAAGCACAGACTGCCCTTCCTTCACTTCAGCCGCGGCAGCCTCGCCAATTCGGCGCTTCTCATCCTGGTGCAGATTTTCTTTTTCTTTCAGGCTGGGATCAATCAGGGTCCCGCCCCCGGCAGGGAGTCCACCCCCATGCGCACGCTGGATAAGCCCTTCGGTGTGAAGTATCTTCAAGTCGTTCCGAATTGTGACATGGGACGTGTTGAACCGGTCCGCGAGTTCGCGAACCAGTACGCGCCCTTCCCTCGCCACAATATCAACAATCGCCCGTCGCCTTTCTTCGGCAAGCATAATTCTTTTACCCTTTCCCACTTAAGAATACAGCCGCTCTGTTTTTAATGCCTTTCGTAAGGTTTGTCAAAGCTTTTCCTGCGGCCTGAGGTTGGCCCTGTCCTCCGTGGGGGTATTAAGCGCACACCAACGGAACAGGCCCCGGCTCGGCTCCCCATTCCAACGTGTGCCTGCTCACATTCGCCGCGGGAGACCCATCCCTGCCACGAAAGAACCTCACTGCAGTCAAATTAATCCATTCCCTTCAAGGTGTGTAAGCGCCGGCCTGCGGGCACAGCCAATTCGTCAAGAATTTTCGTCCTGCAGTTGGCCAAGCTGCTGGCTGAGGACCGTGCGGACTTTCCTGGCCAGCGAGTCCGGAGAAAAGGGTTTTTGGAGGAAGGCCGTGTTGGGGTCGAGAATGCCGTGGTGGACAATGGCGTCGTCAGTGTAGCCGGAGATATAGAGAACTCTGATCTCCGGGCGGGCCCGCGTCAGACGCCTCGCCAATTGTCGCCCACCCATTTGAGGCATCACAACATCGGCGATCAGCAGATGAATCGGGCCATCGTAGCGCGAGCTTACTCGGAGCGCCTCCTTCCCGTCCGACGCCACTAAAACTTTGTACCCGTGCCGTTCAAGTGTCTCCTTGATCAACAGCCGGAGCGATTGCTCGTCCTCGGCCACGAGAACGGTTTCAGAACCACCCAACTGGCCGGGCTCGATGCGATCCACAGGCAGGGACTCCATCGGACCCAGAACGCTGGGGAAGTATATCTTGAAGGAACTGCCCACACCCGGTTCGCTGTAAACCCAGATGAATCCGCCGCTCTGCTTGACGATTCCGTAAACCGTGGCAAGACCCAGCCCCGTTCCCTTGCCTTGTTCCTTGGTTGTGAAGAACGGCTCAAAGATGTGCTTCTGCGTCTCTCTGTCCATCCCCATACCCGTATCGGTCACGGCAATCATCACGTAATGGCCGGGCAGGCTCGGCCGATGGGCGCGGGCGTACGCTTCATCCAATTCGACGTTCGCGGTCTCGATCGTCAGCCTCCCTCCGTGCGGCATTGCGTCCCGGGCGTTCACGACAAGGTTCATGATGATCTGTTCAACCTGGCCCGGATCGGCCCTCACCATGTCCAGCTTGGGGTACGGCGCGATCACAAATTCGATGTCCTCACCGATCAGCCGATCGATCATCTTGCGCAGATTCTCTATCACGACATTGAGGTCCAGTATGCGCGGGGCAAGGACCTGCTTGCGACTGAAAGCCAGAAGTTGCCGGGTCAGCAGCGCAGCGCGCTCTCCCGCTCTCCTGATCTCCTCAATCTTGCTGCGCTGGTCTTCATTGGCCCCGCAAGCATTCAGCATCAATTCGCAGTAACCAGTGATAATCGTGAGAAGGTTGTTGAAGTCATGCGCGATCCCTCCGGCCAGCCGCCCGACGGCCTCCATTTTCTGCGACTGCCGAAGCTGCTCTTCGAGGCTCTTCCGTTCGGTGACGTCAATCGAAACGCTGCCGACAAAAACGTTCCGCCTGCGGTCATGAAAGGGAAACTTGATGGTCAGCCATTCCCGGGTTTCCTCCTCCCCTGGAAGCGCCGTCTTTTCGTACATTTCGATCGGGTTGCCGGCAGCCAGCACCTGCTTATCCGCCTCAGCAAGTGCTTTGGCAATTTCTTGGGGCCAGATTTCGAAAGGTGTCTTGCCTAGAATTTCCGCCGAATGTCTGCCAACGTATTTTTCGAAAGCGCGGTTAACATAGACATACCGGCCGCCGACGTCCCGCATGAAAGCGACCACCGAGCTATTGTTCATAAAGGCATTAAAGCGCTCCTCGCTTTCGCGGAGAGCGTCTTCAATGCGCTTCTTTTCTGTATTCTCATCGATGAATAGAGCGTAGCCGCATACGTTGCCGGCGTCGTTACGGGTGGCCACGGCCCGCAACTCCACTTCAACCCACGAGCCGGACTGCACGCGACAACGGGCCTCGCCTTGATAGCTTTGCTGCCGCCGGAGCCCTTCCATCACTTTCTGGAACGCCTCCCTGCCGCCTTCCAGGTATCGAGCAGGCGTCTTGCCCAGGATTTCGCTGTCCGGGTAACCCAGCAGATTGCGATGGAACTCGTTCTGCTGAACGATGCGACCCAACGAATCGAGGATTGTGATCCCTTCCCGGGCTCCCGCCAGGACCTGCTGGTAAATCCATGGACCCTTCAGATCGTCGCGCGTTACGCTGTCCTGTTTGCGACCGATTGCCCCGAATGAATTGGTGCGGGTGGCGGCTGCAACGGCGGCAGACTCTCCATCCAGCGGCACGCCAGCACCACTGTGCTGAGAAATGGGCAGATTATGACAAACGGAGGGGAGTTCCTCCCGGTGGCCGGAAGTTTCGAGCAGGAGCTTTTTCTTGTTTGAAGTCCCGCTTCGCATTTTACTCGTTTGGAATTGTGTTCAGACCCGGAATATTAGAATCCGTCCTGATCCTTCTTCGGTTCAACCTGTCTCCGAAAGTTCGATTTGCCGCCCCTCTATTAACTCTAACCTCGATAGGCCCGCCACCTGGCCGATGGCCTTTTAGCCACGAAGCACTTCAGGTGGCCCCAAACGTGTCCGGATCGGCCGGCCTTCCACTCCATCCTTTTCCGGTTGGCGAACGTGGGGCATAATGGTCTCCGCGCGAAATCCACAATAGACTTTATCGGCAACAAGCGGTCAGACTTGAGTACAAGTAGTTACCAGTGCACAGCTTGATAACACGTGCCCTTCACTTCAGCCGCTGAAAGGAGTTCACAGAATAGTGAAATGCGTTAAGCGTTCTCGCGATTCGTTGAAATACACCTTCGACCACCACCACACTCCCGCTCTGGAGGTCGAACAGGGCGAGCCATTCGTCCTTGAAACGGAAGACGCGCCGTCCGGCAGCTATCGAAAGCCTGAGGATGCCGTCCATCTGCTTGACGCCTGGTACCTGAAATCTTCGCCGAGCATGGCCAACCCGGTTACAGGCCCTGTCTTTATTAAGGGAGTTGAGCCGGGCGACACGCTGATCGTCGATGTTGAAAACATTGAGCTGGATGCTCAGAGCGTCACTTACTGGCGCCCCGGCCATAAACCGCTCGGGGATTCGGCCCGATGGAAAGAACTGAGCACGCCGACCATGGCCATCGGCAACCACGAAAAGGACGAAGTCATTCTGAGCGAGGCGGTCACGCTGGAAGATGGCGCGGTTCGCAGGTATCCACTCAATTTACGGTTTCCGCAGGCGCCCTTCATCGGAACTATCGCTGTCGCACCCGAACGGGAGGTCGTAACTCCTGGCCTGAGCCAGGGAAGCTGGGGAGGCAATATGGACGTGCGAGACATACGTCCAGGCGTGCGCGTTCTGATTCCCTGCTACCATACAGGTGCTCTGCTTTACGTGGGCGACGTTCACGCCTGCCAGGGCGACACCGAATTCTATGGGACGGCCTTGGAAACACGCAGCACAGTGACCCTTCGGTGTAACGTCATCAAGGGAGTAAGCCGGCGGTTCGTCCGGATCGAAAAGGAGGAAAGCCTGATCTCGCTCGCCTGCGCAAAGCCTCTGGAAGAAGCCGTCTGGCGCGCCAGCATCCAGTTGATGGAATGGCTGATCGAGGATTTCGGCTGCTCACAACGCGAAGCGTATCTGTTGCTCGGCGTGAATCCCGATTTCCGCGTGAACGTCTATCAGATGGCTCCTATCGCCAACCTGCAGTTCACCGCCGGGGCCGAAATCTTGAAGAGGTCCATACCAGGCTTTCACTGACAGGGTAATTAAACTTAGGAGATCTGGGGTGAGCGACGGGATTCGAACCCGCGACGTCCAGATCCACAGTCTGGCGCTCTACCAGCTGAGCTACGCTCACCACTAGGCGGGTGTACTTTAATTATCTAAACATTGAGGGGCCAAAAGTGTCAACGTAAAGCCTCACAGAGCAAGCGACCTGGTGCATGAGACCGAATAACAATCGGATCACCGGCGCTGTCATAAGATAATCCGCTCATCGCCCTCGCGGCGGGTGACGCGCTCTCGATCCAGATATTCGAGCAGCGGGATGGCGTACTTGCGGCTGAGACCCGTAAGCTCCTTAAAGACGCCCACGTTGATGCGGTTGCTTTTGGATTTCTGGCGTGCCACCAGTTCACGCAGCCGGCCGAGCGCCGCAGAATGGAAAATCAAATCTTCAGCCACTTTCACCAGGACTTTCTCTTTCAGCAGCATCTGAAGGATCTTTTCCGCGCGCGCCCGATCGATTTTGAGCCCGGCCAGCACATCGCTCGCCGCCGGAACTGCCAGGCCGGCGGATTCAAACGCTTGCACAATCTGCTGGCGCGCGGCCGCCTCCTCGGGCGTCAGGGCAATCTCGTGCCCAGCCAACCGTACGGACTCTCCAGTGATGCCGATCTTGCGCTCCGTCTCCAACTGGCGGAGCACGGCGTTAAAGACGGCGGGCGACGGAATGCGCTTCTGTGCGTCACGGACCCTTCCCCGCAGGTCTTCTTTGGCAATACCGCGCATCAGCGGATTGCTGCCATGGAAGCTTTCAAGTTGCCTTACGACTTCTTCGGCCAGATATCTGAAATGCTCTGCATGGATGAAGACGCTTGCGGGCGAGCCAAGAACGACCAGCCGCTTTTTTGCCTGGAGGGCTCTGGAAAGTTCGGCAATGTGGCCCTCCGCGTGACCGGTTCGCGCCGTCAGTATGGAAATGGAGGCTTCTCCCGCCTCGCGCGCCAGCGCTTCCAGCCGCTCTTCTTCGCTTCCCTTCTCCATGATGGAAAGAAATTGGGCGACCCCGGGATCAGCAAGCCTGTGTCGCGAAGGCAGATTATCCAGCACGACTCCACCACCGATCGTCACTACCGGAGAAAACTGCCGGATGATGAAACGGTCGCCCGGAAGATACAATCCAGGCTTCGCCAGCCGCAGTTGCGCGTAGCCTCGCGTTCCCGGACGCAACTCTTTCGCATCGAGCAGAACGACTTCCGCAATTGCCTCCGCTGTTCCAGAATGGAAATGCACACGCGCGCGGTTCCGGACCGGCCGCGCCGAAGGCAGCAGGTCCAATGTGCAATCGAGTCGCGATGTGGCCTGGAAAAGTCCTGGAGCGGCCAGAACCATGCCGCGCTCAATTTCACTGGTTTCAATTCCAACAAGGTTCACCGCAGTCCGCTGCCCGGCGACCGCGACTTCCGCAGGCGCGTTGTGCACCTGGATGCCCCGGACGCGCGCGCGGCGCCCCAGCGGAAAAATCTCAGCATCATCCTCCCTGCGGATTGTTCCCGCGATCAGCGTGCCTGTCACTACCGTCCCGAATCCCTTCATCACAAAGGCGCGATCAATCGGCAATCGGAACGGCAGCCAAAGCGGCCTTTCGCCGATTTCCTGCGCGAGCCGGCGCAATTCATTCCTGATGTCATCCAAACCCTCGCCTGTTTTTGCACTGGCGGCGACGATGGGCGCATCGGCAAGGAAGGAGCCTTTGGTCAGGTCCTGGATTTCCAGCCTGACGAGATCGATCATGTCGCGGTCCACAAGGTCGCATTTAGTGATGACCACGATGCCCTTCTGGATGCCGAGCAACCGGCAGATATCAAAATGCTCGCGCGTCTGGGGCTTAATGGATTCGTCGGCAGCCACCACCAGCAGTACAAGATCAATTCCGCCGATGCCGGCCAGCATGTTCTTGACGAAGCGCTCGTGGCCGGGAACGTCCACAAAACCCACACGCAAATCGCCGCCAAGATCCAGGTGCGCAAAACCGAGGTCAATGGTGATACCGCGGTTCTTCTCTTCTTCCAGCCGGTCAGGATCGATGCCCGTCAAGGCCTGCACGAGAGCGGATTTGCCGTGATCAATGTGGCCTGCAGTCCCAACGATCAAATGTTTCATTGCACAAGAATTATCAGGTATGGCGCCGCTTCTGGCAACCGCCTAAGCCGTCGAGGAATTGAAGGGGAAACAGCTATTTATAATGAGGCAACAAGCCAAAAGGCTGGAAAGCCGCAGAAGCGTCCTGCCTCTGTTCTTCTTCCGGTTTGGTGATGAAGGGAAGCGTGCCACATGTACGCGGTGATCAACGGCATATATTACAAAGACGCATGCGGCGGACCGGCGACTGAAACCCTGGGTGCACCCGTTGTTGCGCTTGGCGAGCGCTCGCCGATCTTTTTTGCCGACGATCAGCCTGATCTTGCGAAGGGCTCTCACCTCAGCCTTTACAACAACGCCTGGGGGACGAATTATATCCACTTGTTTGGCGAAAACACGCTTTATCGGTTCAAACTTCGCGTGTGCTCCTTCGTGCGAAGGGACCGGCCGCACCGCACAAGCTCAATTAATCTTGACGTATTGATTCAAAAGACATATAGCAGATCATTGAAACGATGAGTCTCAGCGCCCATTCGAATCCAGCTTCTGCTTTGTGACCGCATCCGCTGGGTAGTCGCCTACTGCCAGTTGCGCCTGGTGCTCCGCCTTGCTGGCCTGGATTCGCTGGAACTCGGCCATCGCCTTTCTTTGTTCCGCTTCGTCGCCGAGATGCCTGTATGCCTGCGCAAGTTGGAAGTAGGCGATGTCGTCTTCGGGGTTGATCGACAGCGCCTTTTTCAGATGGGTGACTGCCTTCTCCGGCTGTTTCTCATAAATCAGCACGCGGGCCATTCCCACTTGAGCTTCTTCAAAATCCGGATAGTTCTTCAGGGCTTGCGCAAAAAGGTCGTGAGCCCTGCTGAGCTGACCCAGTTGCCGGTAAATCTCTCCGGCTTCGTAAGCTGCGCTGGCATTCGCAGGATCTACCCTGAGTTCCTCCTCAAACTCTTTCAAAGCCTCGGCCTGCGAGTCGGGCTGCTTTGACCGCAGCAGGGCGCGGCCCAGCCGGTAATGGATCCCGGGGTGGTTTGGGTCAATCGCCAGCACGCGTCGATATTCCCTTATGGCCAGGGCATAGTCTCCCTGGCTTTCAAAAAGATCCCCCGAGGCAAGGTGTCTCCACAACGATTCGGGCGCCACTTGCTGAAGCCTTTGCATCGAGAGGTAGGCATAGTTTCCGCACAGGCGCCCGGTCTGATAAAGGACTTCGGGATCGTTCGGGAAAAGGCGGGTAAGTTCGACAGCCACTTCGACGGCCTCGCCGTCACGATGCAGGCCCGTATAAGTCCTCTCAAGATAAAGACCCAGCATTCTTTTTAGAGCAGCACTATGCGTTTCCCGAAACCCTTTGGCCAGATCTGGAAGTGCCAGGTCATACCGGCCGATCTCGGACTGAGACATGGCAAGAAAATACGCGGCATTCTCAAGCCCAGGCTTGAGTTTCAAGGCTTGCTGGAATGCTGCGACCGCCTGTTCGAACTTTCCCTGTTGAAAGCGGGCCAAACCCAGGTTCGAATAGACTTCCGCAACCCCGGGACCCAGGCGGACCAATTCCTCGTAAGCTTTCTCTGCAGCCGAATAGTTTCCGGAAGCCATGGCCGCCTGCGCTTCTTGGGAATAACGCTGAAGCAAAGCCTCCTTCGACTGCTGAGCCATCACTGAACCGCGCAGGAGGAAGAGGACAAGCGTTGGCAAGATGAAGAAGCGTTTGCTGGAACAAACCATTGAGGCCAGTCTACCGCAAAAAAGAAAGGACCGCCAATAGCGGACGTCTTGGCGGTCCTCTTTATTTCCCAAAGTCAGAAGACGATCTTGGCCCCCCACTGCAACTCTCGATTGATGGTACTGGTGCCGGAGATTACGCCGAAAGTGGGAGATGTCAGCGTCGTATTGGGAAGTCCGAAGTTGGGGTGGTTAAAGAGATTGAACGCCTCCATGCGGACCTCAAAATGAACTCGTTCTGTAATCGGAATGGCCTTTTGGATGTTCATATCCACCTGGAATAGTGATGGCCCATTAAAGGTGTTCCGTCCAAGAGCCCCGAAATGCGCCGGCAGAGGCTGGCTGAATGCCTGTGTGTTGAAATATTCGCTGAGCGTCCGTGTTCCTGAGGGGAAAACGTTCGCACCCTGTACAGGATTGCAGCGGTTTCCTGAACCAAAGATGACATCCAGCAGACCAAAGGGGTCACTGCAAAAAATCGAGAAGGGGAACCCGCCCTGATAAGTTACGATTCCTCCTGTCTGCCAGCCGCCCAGGAAGCCGTCAACAACCTTGTTCATGCTGCCTCCAAAGCGCCTGCCGCGGCCGAATGGCAACTCGTAAACGAAGTTCGCAACGAAACGCTGCCCGACGTTGAAATCGGACCGCCCGTAATCAAGTTTCGGGTTGTGGTTGTCCATGAACCCGTTCCATCCTGTAATGGCGTTACCGATGCCGGCAGCGGCGGATTTGTCATCGAGGCTCTTCGACCAGGCATATGACAACTGCGTAACGAGCGATGAAGTACGCCGGGTCAGTTGAACGTTGGCAGAATTGTAACTCGAAATACCCTGAAATTCGCTATCGATGTACACTCCAGTGAAATTCGGGTAGGGCCTGCGAGAAGCTACGGGGCAGTCACCGTTGTTCAAATTAATATAGTTTCCGTTCGAGTCCTGTGCGGCGCAGAAGCTGGGATCGCTCGGAGGAAGCGCCTGCGCGATGTCCGTGCGAGTGAGCAGATGCGTTCCCTTGCTGCCCTGATAGCTGACGTCGAGTACGGTATTTGTGGCGAGCTGTCGTTGAATGCCCAGCGACCATTGCTGGACATAAGGGTTGTGCGGATTCTCCCCCTGTATGACCGCAAGAAATGTGATGTTCGCAGGAGTTACCGGACTGACCGTCGTGAACGCCGGAAACATCTGGTCCGTCAATTTAGGCGCTGTATCCTGGGTTTGCGGTGTGAAGCTGCTCCGGACCTCAAACGGATAGATGTCTCCGGAATCGTCAATTTCCCGGCCTTTAGGAGAATCATAGAAAATCCCGTAACCGCCTCGGACCACCGTCTTTTCGGAGTGGAACGGGCGCCAGGCAAAGCCGAAACGTGGAGCGAAAGGAGTGAGGGGGTTCGTCGTGGGATTTCGGCGACCGCAGTAACGGTAGATGCCATTTCCCGGCGGCGCTACGCCATCGGTTGCAAGCTTCGGATCTGCAAAGCACAGGCCCCCGTTCGGATTTTGGCCATCAAGCCAGAAAAACTTGTTGTGCTCTTCGAATGGAATGGTCCGGAGGTCCCAACGCAGGCCAAAATTCAATGTCAGATTCGACCGGGCCTTCCAACTATCTTCAAAATACGGCGCGAAATACCTCTCGTTATAGTTATTTTGGTTGCCGGAAATGCCAGGCTGGCTGAAGGGGCCGGGCTGGAATATCTGAATGGCCTGGTAATACCCGAGCAGGAAGTCAGCCACGGCGTTTCCAGTACCGCAATACGGCGTCGGGCAGTTGTCTGCTCCGTTGCCGCCGTTGTTGAGAACAAGGTCATTCCGGTAATTATAGGTTCCGCCCAGAAAATCTGCTGCCAAATTGCGCACCTGTATCCAGCGCCGAATATCGAATCCCATTTCGAGCGTGTGGTTTCCGTGGACCCACGAGAAATCGTCGGCGTATTCCCATGTGGGAACATAACTGATCGTGGTGTCATTTGTAGGCCCACCGACACCTCCGAAATTGGAAATGGCGATAGCGCCCGGGGCCGACCGAGCGCAGTTATCCAGATTCTGAAAAATACCCGTAAACCCAAAGGCATCCACGATGGATTGGCTGATAGGTGTTCCACACTGATCCGACTTCGCTTCAAGCCGTCCAACCCTGAAACTGTTAACTGCATGCGACCCCAGGTTGAAAGTCCACCCGATTCCTATGCTCAATTCCTGCTCAATGAAGTTGTTATTCCCGAGCAACGGTGTGAGCGTCCCAAGAGTACTCGTAGTATACGTACTTCCAGTCCAGCGGAACGACACCTTGCCAAGTTTGCCGAGGTCTTGATCGCCTTTGTAGGTTTGCTGATCAAAACCTGTCGGCATAGTTATGTTCGCTCGGTAATTGTTGCCTGCACAGTTTGATGGAGAACAATTGGGGGCAGGGAAAAAGTTTAACTTAAGCGATTCGCTCGCGAGACGTGAAAAGCGGCTGGAGGGAATCTGATTTCCAGAGAAAGGCTGCCCAGTAGTTGGGTCGATTGGCATGCAGGGCTGGTTTAAGAGCAGCGCTGAATTGCACGCCGAACTGCCGAAGGCAGGCAAATTCAAAGACGAAAAATCTCCGTTGATTTCCGCAGGAGTTGGCACAATCCCCTGTGAAATCGCGCCGCGCCGGATCCTCCAGCCTTCGTAATTCGCCAGCCAAAAGGACTTATCGTGTCCGTTATAAATCCTGGGGACAACGACCGGGCCACCGAGCACAAAACCGAACTGATTTTGGCGTAGTTCCGGTTTCTGTGTTGCGAAGAAGCTGGTGGCATCAAGGGCATCGTTCCTGCCAAATTCGAACACAGTTCCGTGAAGCTCGTTCGTGCCGCTCTTGCTGATGATATTAATCTGGCTGGCGCTGAATCCATAGGCCGCCGAATATGCAGGCTTCTGCTCCTTGAACTGCTGGATTGCATCCTGTGAAAGAATGACCGCCGGGTCGCCCAACGTGACGTCTGTATTGACGAGGCCGTCGAGTGTGAAATTCACGGACGATGTGCGGTTGCCATTGATATTGTACCCAGTCCCTTTGCCAATGCGCATCGATCCCGCTTCGGCGCCTGGGGAAGACACGGTTCCCGCGTTGAGTGTCAGGAACTCCGTGAAGTTTCGCCCGTTTAATGGAAGGTTAGAAATCTGCGATTCATCTACAAGGTGCGTTTCTGACGCGGTCACCGTGTCAATGCTTACGGTGTTTGCCTTCACCGTAACGGTCTGTGTTACGCTGCCGACAGCAAGCTTGAAATCAACGTTTGCCGATTCGCCCACGCTGAGCCTGACGTCCGACTGGATACTCGAGCGGAACCCTTCCCTCTCCGCCGTGACCGTGTACATACCCACAGGAAGTGCCGTGACCGTGTATTTGCCGGTGCTGCTGGTCGTGGCGCTCCACGTCATTCCAGTTCCCTGGTTCTTGATGGTAACTTTGACCTGAGGGATAACCGCGCCCGTAGGGTCGGTAACGACACCCGTAATCAAGCCCGTGCCGGTCTGCGCTTGCCCCGCAACCGCCACAACAAAAAGAGAAAACAGAACAATACCCAGGGTAGATGTCAGTTTGCTTTTGTTCATGATCACTCGTCTCCTCTTTGTGATCTTCCCGGTAACCGGAAGCATCGAGTTTTCAAAGTCAAAAGGGTTCCCATGTACCACAACAAATAACAAGAAGAGCGCACTGCTTCCGATTCGAGAGTTATTTTGTTCAGGAGAATGCCCAAGGCCCACAACGACGCGGGGATACTACTCCGGTGGAGAGAGTCCGTCAAGCAAATGGTGCAGGTTGAGCCGTATTTCGCATTGCACAATGCACGTCCATCCCGTTGACGCAGGGCTAAGTACCTCAATACGTGCTCATTAGGAGGAAGATCTCAACGAACAACCGGATCCCGTGGTGATGTCGGGCAAATGAGTTGAGTTTCGCAGAGCGAAATATCGACCCCGATGTCGCAAAGAGACTGCTCGGGATGCTTCCAGGTTGTTTGACTAAAACGGGACGGAAATCTGAAGACCGGGGATGCTGATCGCCCGGTGCGAATCGACAGAAAGTTGCAGAATACGATCCTCGCTATTTCGCCCGGAGGTCAGAGAGCTTGATCAGAAGTGGTCGGCCGCAACAGGCCGTCATAGAACGCGAAAATTCTTGAGTCCCCGTTCGATTTGGAGTAGAAAGGGGTTCTTTACGTTGTACACCGGGGCACCATAGCGCGGCATGCATCAGGACGTTGACAGGTTAAGACAGCATCTTCAATTCACAGGTTCCATTTAAAAGTTACAGAGGAAAATTATGAGCGGAAATGTGGGCGTGGCTATCGGGCTGGTGCTGCTGGGAGGATTTCTGCAAGGCAGTTTTGCGCTGCCGATGAAGCGCATGGGCCGCTGGCGCTGGGAAAACACGTGGCTGGTGTACTCCATTGCAGGCATGTTGATTCTACCTTGGATCATGGTTTTTACGACCGTGCCCCGGTTCACGAATGTGTTGGCGGAGGCGCAGGGGCCCACAATTGCTGAAGTCGTGACTTTTGGGTTCTGCTGGGGGGTAGGCTCCACTCTGTTCGGTCTGGGCATCACCCGAGTAGGCATGGCCCTCACGTTCGCGATTGTCCTCGGCATAACGGCCTCTCTCGGCTCGCTTCTGCCGCTCATTGTGTTCCATCCGAACCAACTCTTCACGCCCCAGGGCTACGCCCTGATTTCCGGGTTGATTATCGTCGTCCTCGGCATTGTCGTCTGTTCACTGGCAGGCCACAGGCGAGAACGGGAACTTTCAAGCCAATCCGCACAGCGCGGCGGAGCGGGCTTCTGGCTGGGACTGGTAATCTGCATCTTCTCAGGAATCTTTTCAGCCATGCTCAACTTCAGCTTTGTGTTTGGCAAAGGCTTGCAGGACGCGTCCCGCATGGCAGGAGCTTCGCCGGCAATGTCGTCCAACCTGATCTGGGCGCTTGCCTTAAGTGCCGGATTCCTGGCTAACGCCGGTTATTGCATCTATCTATTGCAGAAAAACCGTACGTGGAGCGTGTTGAGACAGAAAGACGTCCCAGGAAGCTACTGGCTCGGATCCATATTGATGGGCGCCGTTTGGTTCTTTGGAATCGCGTTTTACGGAATGGGTGCTACGGGCCTCGGCGCGTTGGGGGCCGTACTCGGTTGGCCGCTCTTTATGGCGATGAACATCACTGCGGCAAACGTTTGGGGAGCGCTGACCGGCGAGTGGCGCGGCGCCAGCCGCCGGACGTACGGTATCTCCTGGGCGGGTATCCTGGTACTGTTGATCGCCATTTATGTAATTTCCCACGCCAGCACGCTTTGATTAGAGGAAGTACGCGGCATCATTGAAAGGTCCCGCAATGGGGTATCGCAACTTTCCTCCTGTACTACTAACCGCCAAAATGCTTGCGTCTTCCACAGATTTTCGCACGGCGTGGCATGGGCGTCTCGCCCATGAATACGGCCGTACCACGTTTGGCTGCGGCTCCGACGCGCTGTGCTCTGCTGGCTGAACCTCACGATTCGGGACTGTCCACCTCGCTATGTGCCTTTTGACGACCGCGCGCCCACGATTGCATAAGGCTTCCATTGGAGATTGGACTGGAAAGGGTAGCACGGTTTCCGATGATAATTCGTCAGATGCACGATGTCCTGGTTGACCGCACCATCGGTAAGCGCCATCAGGTTTGGATTAGCGATCCTGGCAATCTCCGGTTCCAGGTATCCTGACTTGACCACCACAATATTAAAGCGTGTCGGCTCTAATCCCAGCGAAGTAAAGTCGCCGATCAGGTGAAACGGGCGACGACGCGCCGTTAACACGACTGAAATTCCCTGGACATCCACGACCGCCTGCCGCTCAAGTGGAATGTCCGTTTTGGCCAGGAAAACCACTTTTGCGGAGGCATGGACGGGCTTGCTCGCTTTCGGGTCGAGCGTGGCCCCGATGCTGATTGGAATAGTTGCTCCGATTCCGGCGCGGTAGCACGCCTCGGTAGCGGGCCGGTCCGCAATGCCCGCAATCACAGCGTTGCGAATATGGTGCGCCAGCAGCGCTGCCAACACGTCGGCCCGGTCACCTGTTCCTCCCGCCGTTGGGTTGTCTCCGGAATCCGCCAAAACCACCGGATGTGTGTGTGAGCTCACAGCTTTTTCAATGCATTCATCAAGAGTTCCGGTAGGCACGCCGAATTTGAATTCTTTTCGTGCTTCCCAATATTGCTGCGCAAGGCCAAGGGCGCTTCTCTTCAGAAAATCCGGTTGGGTCCCTGTAAGTACCGCGCTGGCCGTCGCCTTCGGTTCATCCGCCCAGACATATCCGACGAGCAAAGAAGCATCCAGAACTCCAGGTTGAGCGTTCATGGCCGGCAACTGACCCCATAAATGCTTTGCGGGTTCGTAGCGCGTGCTCGTGCGCTCACCGGGCATCAGCACCGGGATTGGGGCCCAGACCATAGTGGGCCGTATGCGATGTTCGAGACAATAAATAAGCATGTCGCACGCGCGCTTCGTGGTTTCCTCTCTGTCGATATGCGGAGCGGTCCGGTAGGCGGAAAGCATGTCCAGATGATCAATAATGCGGCGGCTCAAGCTGCCATGAAGGTCAAAACTGGCCGTGATCAGGCAATTTGGCCCGACAGCTCCTCGGGCTGCTGCGATCCAGTCTCCGTCAGCATCGAGTTTGCCCTCGACAGACATGGCGCCGTGCATGACCAGGTACAGGCCGTCCAATGGAAGCATCTCTTTTATCCGCTGGAGGAATTCGCCCTTAAGTTTGTCGTAAGTATGGGCCTCAACTGCACCGCCAGGCACGGCCTGCGCCAGAAGCACAGGCTGAAATGGGTACGGATACTTCTTAAGCTGGCTGAAGAATGGCATGTCCGCTAACTGCCGTCCCCGCGCCACCTGGAAGTCTTCCATGCGGGTGAGAATCGGAGTGTAGGTGCTGCACTCGATTTGAATGCCGCCAAATGCCACGCGTTTAGGCCCGGCACTCTGCATTAATTGCACATTCCCCCGCTTCAACCAGGGAGATGCCAGCGCCGCCATCGTCATGTTCTTCAGAAAAGTTCTGCGTCTCATCGTAAGAAGCAATGCTTCCTTTCCCGCTTCAACTCACGGATGGGCGCCCGAGCCCCACCCTCGCTCACGCGATCCCCAATTTCTTCTGCATTTGCTCCAGAGTGATGCCCTTGGTTTCAGGATAAATGAAGAGGACAACGAAGAACTGCAGGACCATCATCGCCGCAAAAAAGACAAACGGATAAGCGCCGGACGACGCGGCCATCAAGGGGAAAATGCCGGAAATAAGTGCGTTCATGAACCAGTGCGAGAAGCTTCCGAGGCTCTGGCCTTTGGCTCTCACACGATTGGGAAAGACTTCCCCAAGGTAAACCCAGATCACGGCACCCTGTGAAAACGCGAAGAAAGCGATGTAGCCCATCAGAAGCCACACGAGCAGGTGCTCATAATGTGTGTTAAAGAAAATTGTAGCTACCCCCGCCAGACACGCAGCGGTGCCGACGGACCCGATCAGCAGCAGCATCTTGCGACCAAGTCTATCGATAACCGACATGGCAAGCACTGTGAAGATCAGATTCGTCGCCCCCACTGCCACGGCCTGGATGTCTCCGGAAACACCGTGGAAACCGGCGCGCGCAAAGATATCGTTCAGGTAATAAAGAATCGCGTTGATTCCTGAAAGCTGATTGAACATGCCTATCGATACCGCCAGAAAGATCGGCAACCGATATTTCCACGAAAACAGCGGCTCCTTCTCGCGCTCGAGGTGCATCGAGTCCAGAATGTCCTGGAGTTCCTGCTCGATATTTTCTTCGCCCACGCTCCTGAGCACTTCGCGCGCCTCTTCGACCCGCCTCTTCTCGACAAGCCATCGCGGGCTTTGGGGGATTCCAAAAAGCATCACAAGAAAGAGGGCTGCCGGAACTGCCGCAACTCCCAGCTTCCATCGCCATTCCGCAGCGCCGAAATGCATCAGCGCGATTATGTAGTTCGAGAAGTACGCGAGCAAGATTCCCAACACAATATTGAACTGGAAGAAGCCCACCAGCCGGCCCCGCCATTTTGCCGGAGCGATCTCCGCGATATACATCGGGCCGAGCACTGATGACCCGCCGATGCCGAGCCCGCCTATAAATCGAAAGAAAACAAGGGGATACCACCCCCATGCAAATGCGCACCCGAGGGCCGAGACCAGATACATCACGGCCAGCATGCGCAGGCTGTTCCGGCGACCGATGCGATCGCCGGGTATTCCGGCGCACATTGCTCCCACAATGGCTCCCCAGAGCGCGATGGAAACGGTCATACCCAGAAGGCCGGGCGTGAGTTGGTAGGTTTCCGTCAAGGCCTGCGTCGTTCCGGCAATCACAGCCGTGTCAAAGCCAAAGAGAAGGCCGCCAAGCGCAGCCACAATTGTGCTCTTGATCAGGAATTTGTTCAGGTTCATATGATTCGGTGTCTCATTTCATCCTATGGTGGAGAACTGTCGTCCCAGATTGACTTCAGGTTCCAAACATCCAGCTTCACGATCTTCGCACTGCCTCCTCTTGAAAACAATCCAATTCCCCGGCTGGCAGCGGATGGAAAAATGAGATCACTGATAACCCGCACGCCGCCGTCGGCGAAGACTTCGACAGAACAGCGGTCAACAAAGATGTGTAATTCAACGGCCTTCCCTGCCTCCAGATCCAGGGGTGCAGCTTGAACGCCCGAAAACTTCGGATCGAAGCCCGTATCACCCGACTTTGTACGATCAACAAACAACAACGACTTTCCGCGGTCGATGCCGATTGCGGTTTGCTCAAATGCTTCCTTCCTCACATCGACTCCAAAGGATTGCGCCTGCTCAGGCTCGATGATGGCATTGATTTCAAGCGTATCGCCGCCCACTTGTTTCGATTGCAGAATGCGGTTTGCCGCATCAACGCTCTGATTTTCAATCGAGAAATGCCGCCCGCGGAGGCTCTTCAACTCTTCTACCGGCTCCTGGATCAGGCGGATTCCCTGCGGAAGACGTCTCAGTTTGAGCGCGCGCGGAATCGACTGAATACCCCTCCAGGGAGATGTAGGAACATGAGCAGCATATTCCCAGTTGCCAAGCCAGCCCATCCAGATGCGGCGGCCGTCGGAAGCCGGAATATCCGAAAAAGATGTTGAGGCATAGAAGTCCTTGCCATAATCGGCCCACAGGGCCGTACGCCCTGAGTTTTCGTCAATGAACTTTGCCCCGTCAAAGCGGCCTACAAAATACTGATTGCCAGAACCGCCGGCAATGCCGCCGGGATTCACGTTGACGCTGAGCACCCATCTGCTCCGCCCCGGTTCATTTTCCACAGGCAACTCAGACAGATCAGGACATTCCCAGACGCCGCCGAGTGCGCCAGCCGGACCAAAGTCGCTTAGAGCAGTCCAATGCCTCAAATCCATCGAGCTGAACAGTCGGATCTTGTGTTGAGTGGGAAGCGCAACAACCATGACCCATTTGCGGCCCGACCCGTACCAGAACACTTTGGGATCACGAAAGTCCGCAAGGTGGAGGTCAATAACGGGATTTCGGGAATACTTTGTCCAGGTGCGGCCGCGGTCATGGCTGTATGCAAGGTTCTGGGTCTGGGTCTTGCCGTTGTAGCCTGTGTATATAGCAACCAGGCACGAGCCATCGCCTGAATCTGAACTCCTGCATAACCGGCTTGAGTCGTGCCAGTCAACGACGGCACTGCCCGAAAAGATCATCACGCCGTCTGCTTCGGGGATCGCAACCGGCAATTGCTTCCAATGAACAAGGTCGCGGCTGACGGAATGTCCCCAACTCATGTGACCCCATTCGTCACCGAAGGGATTGTACTGGAAGAAAAGATGGTACTCGCCTTTGTAATAGACGAGGCCATTGGGATCGTTCATCCAGTTCTTCAGGGGAGTGAAGTGATACTGCGGTCTGAATTGCTGATCGTAGGCGCGGCCCTGTCCAAAAACTGTCACGCCCGAGGCGGCCAGGAACAGCGGTATCAGAACCAATCCGGGATGTTTTCTGATCCTTTGCTGGCCGATCCTTGTCGTACCACGAATGTACCAGCGATCTCGTTTTTCCATTCCGCTCCGCCGTTGCTAACACTGCGTTGGTCAGGCCGGCAACCATTCGTCAACGCCTGTGGCCGACGCTCGCCTTTCTGTGTCCCGACCCGCGAGTATATCTCGGAGGCGAGCAACCACAAATCACGATTCTTCGCCTATGAATCCGTTGGCGCGGAGTATGTCTCAACCTGGAAACGTGAGGCCTTGTAGTCGCTCGCGTGGTACTCAGCGGGGATCGTAATCGAATTGCCGTCGCGCAATTGAAGTTAAGCGGAAAGGATGCGAACCCTGCCAGGTTATAAGGGGGGGGTCGCTGGTGTGCAATTCGGCTTTCTACCCGAGCACGATTGTTCATTCCATTGAAGGCCCTTCCACCCTTTCGTAGATAAACCGGCCAACCGGACTTATAAGACTTTTTGGTGTATTTCAGGTACTTTCCTTAGGAAAGTTACACGACGTTTAGGATTTATCCTCAGTGTAAACCCCTATTGCACTCGTTCTTGTCATCAACCATAATAAAGAGCAAACGAAAATCGCAAAGCGGGAATTGTTGAGCATCTGAACAAGTAAGGGGTCTCGGGAAAAAGGATCCTGCCGCGTAGTTCCCCGAGTCCAGAACTCCGCCAGGAGGCAACAATGGGGATATTGCAGACCGCGCCCCGCAGCACCCGACCCTCATACGACAGCGATCTCCTGATCGCAGCAAAAGCCGGCGATGCGGAAGCTTTTCAGGTTTTGACCCAACGGGCTGCACCCATCATCTTCAGGCGCGCTCTCGAAATCACATCAAACCACCATGACGCAGAAGACGTGTTGCAGGAAACCCTTCTCAAGGGATTCACTCACATTTCACAATTCCGCGGCGAGGCGCAATTGTCCACCTGGCTGGTTCGCATCGGCTTGAACGAAGCGATTATGATGCTCCGAAAGCGCAAGCGTGATGTGCCACTGGATCCCAATGCAGGCTCGACCGGAAGAGTCGAAGAATCTCCCGTCGCATTTCAAAACCGAAAATCGGAAGCTGACACCCGGATCGTCAGGACGGAAGTCGGGGGATTGCTGAACAAGGCGTTGAACCGGTTGCCTGCAAGGGCCCGGCAGGTACTTTGCTTGCGATACCTCGAGGGCTATTCCATCGAGGAAACGGCCGGGCGGATGAATCTGAGCCGCGGGTCTGTAAAAGCTTACGCTTCGCGCGCACGCGCGAGGCTGCGAACGGAATTGCGTCGGCTGCTGATGCCACGCCGCAAACTTTCCCGTTTGCGCGCGTGAAAGCGCCCTGAACAAATCCTCCAAAAATACTTGTAACAACATCCGCTATCGGGTTTTATAAAGCGACGAAATTCCCTGGTGGGGCGCTATCTTCAGTGTCAGAATTCCCTGCCAGGACAAGGATAGCTGCTTTAATTTTTGATCTTCGATAAAAAACGGGGAAATAAGCTGCCGGTCTATTGCCGGATGATACACTCACCCCTTACTTGGCCCTTCGTTGGGCAGCGCGGTTGCACAGCGGGCAGGTGGAATTTACAGGAAATTGCATTTTTTTGATATGCTGTTGCACATTTCGTGCATCCTTGTGACCGACCTGTGAGTCTAAGCTAATGTAACGCGAGAACGAATCCTCGTTTGGTTGACTGTCCACCAGAGGAGATGGTTGTGTTCAAACCCGGATGGAATGATCAACGGTTACTCCCACTCGCTTTTCGAGAATCCTCATTATCAACGACGACCCCGCGCGTCAAGCGGTTCTGGCACATCAGCACTATTCATTGTTCCACGCATTATCGGGCATGGCAGGCACCGGCGGAATCCTGCCGTCCGGCCATGCTGATTTCAGAGTCCGAAGAATTTAACAAGTTGCTTGTTAACAAGTTCTCCGGGCGCGCGATCGGCACCGGAGAAATGCGTTGACTCTATAACCGAAATGCTTCAGAAGCGATCAGGCTTCTGGGCAAGGAACCAGGTTTGCAACGAGCCGGAAAGGAGCAGAACATGCAGCCAATGGGAGCGCAAAGAAATTTGCCCCAGCCGGGCCAACTCGTTCGACGCCCAAAAGTTCTGCTGGTCGATGAGGACCCGAGGGACCGTGACCGCTATCGCGAGATGCTGCACGACAGCGGGTTTGATGTCAGTACAAGCGCGGATTTTACAGAGGCGGCGCGCCTGCTCGAGCGCGAAAGCTTCGACGGCATTATTGTCAGCCAGGGAGGGCCGGATTTCAAAGGCCGAACGGTTCTGGAGGATTCTGTAGCCAGGGACCGCTACAGGCCCGTTGTCGTTCTTTCACGCTATCATGATGTTGGATGCTACCTTGAAGCGATGCAACTGGGCGCAGTCGATTATCTGGAAAAGCCACTCTCCGCTTATGAAATCGTGCGGGCGTTGACGACTCACCTCCGCTCAAACAACGCAGCAGCTTGACAGGGGCAAAGGAAAACTGATTGTAGACGGCATCACTGCGTCGGGAGGCTACCATCGCCACCTACTTACGCAGTGTTGCCCGTGGTCCGCTTGGAACATTGCTCACACGCAAAGTGACCGAGCTTACGGTCTTATTGTTGACTCCAGCGCTGAACCGGATTTCCTGCCATTCCGGTCTGCTTCCGGATGGCGCGATGAAATTGGCCTGCACTGGATAGAAGTCGTGAGCGACCACAGTATAGACGGCGGCCCCCGATGTCTCTTCCCACCCTTGCGGCATTGCTGCTGTCAGGCTCACCTTCACCGGAGAATCAGTATCATTGCGAATGATGATCGGAACGCTGACGGTCATCCCCGGGCCCACGCCGGCCTCAGGCGGATACAAAGAGGCCAGATGGTCCAACCCGTGCGCCTGCCAGAACCGGCGATAGAAGGCGTAAGGCCCTCCAAGCTGGATCGATACGCCTTCATGAGGTTGCGGCTTGTATCCGGAAGCGGGATGATATGGAACAGGCCCCTCGGTTATTCCTTCAAAAATATCTCCGGTCCGGGAGCCTCCTACCAGCGACTTGCCCAGGATGAAGCGGACCGGGCCCTTGAAGCGATCCACCATGCTCTTGTAAACAGCTTCTCTTCCCTCCGGCCCCGCGTTCTCCTGCGTCTGGTGATAACTCAGTTCTTCCGCACCAAGCTCGTAATATGGAACATGGCGTGACGGGGAAATGGTTGTCGAGGGATAAACAGGACCCTGTCCCTCAATCCAGTCGTGGTGTCTTGCATTCGTAAAGAAGTAGATCTTCTTTGGCTGCCAGGGCCGTAAACCCTCGGTGAGGTTGCCAATCAATTTATAGTCATAAGGAGTTGTTACCTGTTCCGGGAAAACGACCGGGTTGCCAGCGAGATCAAAGGCTTCGTTGGCGATAATGGAAGCAGCCTGGTGGTCCCCGTGGTTCTCACCGTCAGCGTAATCCGGCAGCCAGGTGAGAATCACATCCGGCTCAGTCAGGCGCACGTATCGCACGGCACGCCCAAGGACGGCGCCGTGGTTCCAGGTTTCCAGTGAGATCAAGGGACTCTGGCTGGCTGTGTCCTGCCCGCCAAGAAACCATACATTCATAATCCCAAGCGATGCCAGCGCGCGCCGCGCTTCGATTTTCCTCACCGCGCAAAGCGAATCCGCCTGTTCGTAGCCAACCGTATTACCTCCGGAATTGCCACACGTCCCAAACAGGACGGCAACCCGCTTATGCTGGTCGAAGACGGCGCGTGCCAGGTAGCTCGCGATCAGGCTTTCATCATCCGGGTGTGCAACGATAACCAGGATGTCAGCCTTATACCGGGCGTCCGGCCCGGGGCTTGCCGGCGCTTCCGGCAATTGTGCGAAAGACAAATTTGCAAAGAGGAAAAAACAGAAGAGAAGAAGCCAAATCCTTGTTCCCATCCTATTCACGATCCAAATCCTCCCCTGTTCAGCCTTTCGGAAGCAACCGGTCGGCTGACTTTTTAGTGCTGGCATCATACACCGGACGGTTGAATTTGTCTCTGCGAAATCACAGACCCTCAGCATTTGCACTTTCTGCTGCATTGCCAATCAGTAATGTTGTGCCACGTGGATTTGAAGCCTGATTGACACTCTGAAACGGCCTTTGATACGCTTTAAAATTGCATGCGGTGGTGGCCTGCCCATTACGAAAACGGCTGGCTTGCAAGGCGTCGAAGGAGCAGGAGGGTTACCATGAAGGATTTCTCCCGAGGCGTTGCAGCCTTCTTGATCACAGTTGCCTTGGCGCTGCTCGCAACCTGGACTGCACAATCATTGGCCCAGGACGCGGAGCGGGTGGCCCCCATCCCCAATCTAAGTGAAACGCAGTCAAAGCCATCCGTTCCTAAAGCAGAGAGTTCTATCCCCGCCAACTCTGAAATCAGCGCCGGACCGGATTACCAGATTGGCCCTGAGGATGTTCTTCAGATTACTGTTTTCGGCGTTCCCGACCTCAACGAGACCGTACGGGTGGCCAATGACGGAACGATAGCCCTGCCATTGCTGGGCCGAATTTCCGCATCCGGGCTCACGGCAGATCAACTCCGCGACAAACTCGAAAAAGCGCTGGGCAAGAACCTGCTCCAGAATCCGCAGGTCGGCGTCTTCGTATCACAATTTCAAGCCCGACCGGTATCGATAGTGGGCGCGGTCGAAAAGCCCGGCCTTTATCAGATCACTGGTCCGCGGAACCTTATCGAGATGCTCTCGCTGGCTGGAGGTCTCGCGAAGCGCAGCACCGCTGCCCCCGGCAAGCTCGTCTATGTTACACGGCCCAGTGGGTTCAAAGACCTGAAGGTTGTTCCCGGCATGCGCCAGCTATCGGAAGATAAAATAGCCATCGACTTGAAAGACCTCCTGTACACCCAGGCGAACGGTCTGAATATTCAAATCGAGCCCCACGATATCATCGCTGTTTCCAAGGCGGACGTGATTTACGTCGCTGGCAGTGGCGTCCGCAAACCTGGAGGATTCCTCCTGGAAGACCGCGACTCAGTAACGGTCATCCAGGCACTGGCAATGGCGGAAGGGCTGGCACCGGACGCGGCAAAGCGCCGAGCACGCATCATTCATACGAGACCGGATGGTTCTTATGTCGATATTCCGTTGAATTTGGAGAAAATCATCAATCAAAAGGCCCCAGACCCGCAATTGGCCGCTAACGATATTCTCTACGTTCCCGTCAGCCGAGGCAAAGCCGTTGCAAAAAAGACAGCAGAGACCATCGTTCAGACAGTCAGTGGGTTTGTAATTTTCCATCCCTGAAGCCGACCGCGGCGAACACCTGCGGACTCTCTGCTTTCGCGAAAGCAATAGCTGGGCATTAGTTTTCCTTAAAAACAAGCGTTTCAATCGGACTCCCGGGTTTCAGGTAGTGTTGCCTGCGAAGGAAGCCCACAAGCACCTGTACGAAAACTTCTGCCTGAAGACACGCAAGCCTGTTCCCTAAATCGCTCTTCCATTCTTGACATTTGTTCGAAAGTGGAGACAATCCGAATTCTTCAATCGAGCAGATTTCACTCTTAAGTTACTGCAATATTAATTACTTACTGCCGGCAGGCCAATTTCACAATAAACGGTACGCGACTTGCTATATACTTGAGCGCCGGCGCGGGAGGGGGACCTCGCAGAAGCCGAGAACCGGAACTCGCACAAGGAATGTGGAGATTATAGAGAAATGGCGCAAGAACCAGCGCCAAAGCTCCACCTGTTGTCACACGAACCCCGCCACAAGGCGATAAGGAGTGGTCTTGCCACGCTTTTCAGCAGGGTCCCGGCTTCAAGGGAGCCGTCTGTCTCAGGCCCGAACGGTAACGGAAACAACCATTACACTCCGCAACTCAGTCTCTTATCTCATGAGCCACGCCGCAAGGTTCTGATCGGTGGGCTGGCAACGCTGCTCCGCAGGCACTCGATTCCTGCAATTTCCCCTGCTCAACAGGCCGCAGGGAACGGGCATCGAATTCCCGGGTTTCACCTCCTTTCGCATGAACCGCGACGAAAAGCTATTCGCAGTGGTTTCGCAGCACTTTTTCTGAAGAACCCTCCGCCTCGGCCCCTGATCGTCGGCCGTAATGAAGTGGGAGCCAAGGGCGGTCCGAAATTCACGGCCTTCTTTTCATCATGTCTCCTTCATTTCTCCGTTGTCCTTTTCCTGCTCGAAGTACCTTTCTGGCTGTTGATGCCGCATCAGACGGAAACTATTCAACTTCCACAAATTGTTTATGAGTTCCACGAAATTGTGCTTCCCAAGGACCTGCCTTCTTTGAAGCCGCCCGGGCCGGGCGGAGAACCGGGTAAGGGCACAAGGCCAGATAAGGCCCCGGCACGTGGCAGCACGGCATTCCATCACAGTGTAACGGTAGTTTCGAACCCGCCCAACCCCGACAACAATTTCCAGACGATCATCCAGCCGCACGTCAATCCAGCGCAAAGGATCAACATCAACCTGCGTCTGCCGAACGTGGTGTTGGGAGGGACTATGCCCGTACCGGGCCCTCCGCCGGAGGTTCCGCCGCCTCCAATGAAGCTTTCGGTGCCGACGACACTGAACTCGCTTAACATCCCGAAGACGTCTGTCGTGGCAATGAAACCACCCGACCTGGTGATTCCGGCTTCAGATTCTCCGAATATGCCGGCGATTCCTGCGCCGCCACCCCCGGCTCCGCCACAGCAACAGCCGCCACCCAAGCAACAAAACATTACTGCAATAGCTACTTTGGGGCTTCAGGCCACTTCGAACGGGTCTCAGGCTCAACTCCTTTCGCTTAGCCTGAACCCTGCTCCGCCGTCGGAAAAGTTAAGCATTCCTGCAGGAAACCGTTACGGCGCATTTACGATCTCGCCGGAAGGAAACCATCCCGGGACACCCTCTGGCAGCGCCAATGGAAGCCCGGAAGGCGGTACTGGAGGTCCCGGCAGTGGAGGTGATGCCAGCACAGGAACAGGTTCGGGCCACGCTGGCGGAGGCGGCGGCGGCTCGGCAGGCAACGGATTGACAATTTCAACCAGCGGAAATGCGGGAGCAGCAGGGACAGCAAATGGCGGACGACTCCCTGCAAGCTCGCTGGCAAAATTGATTTATCCAATCCTCCGTCCACCGCCGAAGAACCGTTTCGCAATGGTCGTGACAGCAGGGCCGGTTGGAGGAGGAGGACTCCACATTTTTGGGGTCCTCAAGGGTGGGAAAGTCTATACGATTTTCTTGCCGATGCCGCAGAAAAACTGGATTCTGCAATATTCAATGCTGAACTCTCCGGACGCCCCCAAAAAGCCGCAAACGAACGGGGTCACGCTTCAGATCGATTTCGGAATTGTACCTCCGGCCGTGGAAAAGCGGTTTGATTTTCATCGTCCGCAACTGACGGATGAAGAAAAGAAGAAGATGATCATCCTTCACGGCATCATCGCGGCCGATGGGTCGGTCGAGAACCTGTCGGTCTTTCGCGGAGTTGAAAACGTGGCTGACCAGGCGGCCGTGGCTGCATTTTCCAAATGGAAATTCCAACCTGCCGTACACAACGGGAAACCTGTTCCCGTGGAGATCCTGCTCGGGATCCCGGTAGGTTAGGCCCCGCCGCTTCGCCACATTGTTTTTCCGCTGAATTAAGTCGGGCCGCCCCAGGCTTCCGTGAAGAACCGGACCCAGTTGCCGTGCATCACACCTGCGACATCAGCATCGCTGAATCCCCGTTCTTTCAGTAATTCTGGAATTTTCTGAAGGTCCGCGATGGTTTCAAGGTCGCTGGGGGATTGTTCTCTCCCAAAGCCGCCGTCCAGGTCACTTCCGATTCCGACATGCGAAGCGTTGCCGGCCAACTGGCAGATGTGATCCATGTGGTCGATCACCATTCTGAGCCTGACCTGGCTGTTGTCCGTCTGGCCGGGCACGTAGTCGGGCCACAGCATCCACGAATCCAGAGCCCCGCCAATCACGGCACCGCGACCGATGAGCGCCCGAATCTGTTCATCGGAAAACTGACGGTCGCCAGGAACAAGCGCCCGGCAGTTGTTATGGCTCGCAAGCACCCTGCCCTGGAAGGACTCCATCACCTGCCAGAACCCCGCCTCCGTCAGGTGCGTCACATCGACGATCATGCCCAGTTGCTCAAAGGCTTTCAGCAGTTCAAAGCCTTTGGCCGTCAATCCTCCGGGGCTTGAAGTGCCGCTGCCGTAAACTCCGACGCCGTAGTGAGTCAGGCCAACGACGCGAAGGCCCTCTGCCCACCAATTGGCTGCGTCGTCAGGCGAAAGAATCGGGTCTGCGCCCTCCATGCTCAGAATGTAGCCAATGGCCTGGCGCGAGCCGTTCCGCCACTGTTTCAGATGATTCTCGAGATCGGCCGCGCTTTTCAACATCCGCATGTGCCCTTGTCTCTCCATGATCCTGTAGTACGCCCGCTGACCGTGCCCCATGGCTGAGGCGATTTCCTGGCTGCGATAATCGAGCAAGGGATCATGGACCGATGTGCAGCGTGCAAGCACGGTGGCGAGGCACATCGCCACGTCGCCCCGCCGCATCTCAGGAAAGCAAACCGTATTTCTGCCGCGATGGTAGTCGGTCATTTCGGCTTCCGCTCGCCGGATCGCTTCAATTGGCTGCGTTAAGTCGCGGTTCCAGTTCAGCGCATTCCAGGCCAGGTCGAGATGAGAATCCACAATGATCATTCCGTTCTCCAGTGAACTTATGTTTACAAGGTGGCGCGGTGCTTCGGAATTGCCGATCATTGCAAAGTGAGGCATCTTTATCGGCGGTGTTCTTCGTCACCGGCCTTCCCAGCTTACGAACTTCATTGCAGAATTTCAAAGCCCATCCTTCTCGGCCTGCGAGAAGGGTACGCAAATGACTGAAGAAGGGGCAACCGTTCGTGCTCTGCGCGGTTGACATTGCAAAAGGCGAGGCATATGTTCTTCAAGGCATCCTTTCGGCACTACTCGCTCCAAGAACTGCAAGGCTGCGTGGCCTTTGAATGTTCGTGAACATTCAGCTTGCAGAAGAGATTCCTCATGGGCAGAAATCTATGGACCAAAACAATAACAACAAACACAGCCGCAGAGAATTCCTGAAGGCAGGCGCCGGGGCGCTTGGCGCGCTGCGCATCGCCGGCAATTCGTCCGGAGTAGCCTCCGGCAAGCCCGCTCCATCGGCACGCCGACCCAACTTTGTTTTCTTCCTGGGCGAAGGAGTGCGGGCGGATGAATTCCATTCGACGGGAAACAGGATCATCTCCACGCCTCATCTGGACCGCATTGTTCGCGAGGGCATTACTTTCCGCAATGCATTCGTGACCTATGCTCTCTGTCTGCCATCGCGCGCTTCCATCATGACAGGTCTTTATCCTCACGCAACCGGCGCGATTGACAACCGCAGCCGAATCATTCCCGACGATGTTCCGACCATTGCCGACATGCTGCGCGACGCCGGCTATGAGATCGCGTTTTTCGGCAAGGCTCATATTGAGAACCTCTATAAGCGAGAATGGGACATGTATTTTGGCATTCAGGCTGCCGGTGCGAACTACTATCACCCCGTGATCACGGAGAGCAGCCACGGAGTGGTCCAGCCGGCAAAGCAGTACCACGGATACGTGGATGACATTCTTACCAATCGGGCGCTCGAGTGGCTTGGGCAAAAACATGACAGGCCGTATTGCCTCTTTTTCTGGTTCGTCGCGCCTCATGCACCGTTCTACCGGCCTCGACATTTGCTCGATTTATACAATGGCGTGCGCATTCCAAAGCCTGCTACCTTTGACGACGATCTCAAGGGCTATCCCGGCAAGCCCCTGGCATTTAAGAATGCCGACAACAAGATCGGAACCACCGTTCTTGGAGACGACGATCCGCGCTCGCTCGAAGAACTGGTCAAGGACCACTATGCTGGTGTCCTCAGCAACGACGAAAACGCGGGGAAGATCATGGACGCGATTGAGAAGGCGGGAACCCTCGATGACACTGCAATCATCTTGAGTTCCGATCACGGCTTCTTCCTGGGCGAATGGCGGTTCTATGACAAGCGGTTTATGCATGAGCCGTCGATCCGCGTGCCTCTCTCAATTCGTTATCCGCGCCTGCTCCAAACCGGCGTGGCGCGCGACGAGATGGCGCTGAATATCGACCTTCCCCCAACCATCCTGGAGCTTGCCGGCATCAAACCGCCGGAGTGGTTCCAGGGGCGCAGCCTTGTTCCATTTATGAAAGGGGCTGCACCGTCGGACTGGCGCAAAGACTGGCTGTATGAATACTTCGAATACCCCGGCGCTGAGCAGGTCAAGCCGCACCGCGGCGTGCGCACTGAGCGCTACAAGCTGATTCACTATTTCCTGGCACCGCAGGAATTTGAACTCTATGATCTGCACGAGGACCCGGGCGAGTTGCATAATCTCTACGGCGATCCGCGCTACGCGAAGCTCACCAAAGATCTGATGGATCGCATTGAACAGCTTCGCAAAGAGACAGGCGACGAATATCAATACGAAATGCCCAACACTTATGAATTCGAGCGGCAGAAACTCTGAAGGTTTCCTTGCAGCGAATGGAATTTTCTGCGGGCTTGCATGAAAGACATAAGGCAAAACGCCCGCGAATGTCCTGATGCGTTCCTTCAAGCGTGGATTGCAAGGACCGGGCATGGCCCCAGTTGCAGCACGCGGTGGGTGGTCGAACCAAACAGCGCGAGATCAAGCGCGTTGCGCCCCCGAACTCCTACAACGATAAGGTCGGTCTGCTCCTGCTCTGCCAGCTTGATAATCTCCTCATAGGGCTTTCCCGCACGAACGACCGTTTTGATCTTGCCGCCTGCCCGCGCTTCCTCCGGGACCTTTCCCGCCAGAACGTGATGAATTCGGGCTTCCTCAACTCCGCGCTCCGTCTCGGAAGGCGGATGTTCGAGGACGTGGAGCAACGAAAGTTCGCTCTTGTATTCCATCGCCAGCGAAAGAGCATATTGCAACGCCCGCTCCGAACACTCTGAGAAGTCCGAACAAAACAGGATTTTTCGAAGATGAACGGGCTCTGTTGTATTTCCAGGCGCGACAAAATCGTGCGCCGGCCTGCGCACCGCCAGGACAGGACATTTGGCCCTCCGTAACACTCTTTCAGTGACCGACCCCAACGTCAGCCGCTGGAACCCGCGTCGGCCGTGGGTGCCCATCACAATCATGTCGATCTCATTCTTCCGGGAGAAATCCAGGATCATTTCCGTGACGACTCCTTCTTCCACGGTGACCTTCGCCTGGACGCCTCCGATGGCACGGGCCTTCGCAAATTCGCGCAATTGTTCCTCAGCATGTTCGCGCAATTCGCCGTAAAACTGCGTGACGGAATCCGGGACCGCATACTCCGGATAGCCAATAATCACCGGGCGCACGACGTGCAGCAGATAAAGCTCAACGTTGTAATGGCGCGCGAGGGAAATAGCGTAGTCATAGGCTCTCTCGGAGAAGTCTGAAAAATCTGTCGGGCAAAGGATGCGTTCGATTTTCAACATGGCTCACCTCGGGCCGGAATATTGAAACTCCTCCTTGCTGATCATCCGCTTGTAACCTGGCAAGCAGCGCGCCTCAGATAAATATTGCCCGGACCCTAAACTCATAAGCTGCCAGCCGTGGAAAAGCGGTCAGTGGCATCAATCACAACTCCCAGAAAAGGGCCGCGCCAGGCTTCCTGGACATCTCCGGGGAGCCGGGAGCCAAGCCTTTCCATGCAACGTTTGCCATACAAGGCAAAACGATAACCGCCTTTCCGCCAGGAGGCAGCTCAACGAGCTGAGTCACGTCTCACGGCAGTTCCCCCAGGGTCGCAGGGCCCCATGGTCGTGCCGGGAATTCAGCCGCCCCCTTACCGCGCAGCACGGACGGTCAGCACAGGGCAGTCAGAATCGGCGACTACAGGATAAGCCACGTTGCTGACGTGCTGGCGGGCCAACTCCTCCGGGCTGCGAACGCCCAGGACGATCAGGTCGCTCTTCCTCTCCTTTGCAATCCTCAGGATCGTTTCGGCGGGGTCGCCGCTTTCTACAATGCATTCGGGCTCGCACCAGTGCTCTGCCTCAGTCGGGAATATCTCCATCAGTTCGTCGCGGAAAGCCCGGGCCAGCAATCGCGCGCTCGTTCGGATCGCGGCAGGAACGACATGCAAGACCGTCAACCTGGCGTCATATTCCATCGCGAACGACAGGGCAAACGGCGCGGCTGTAAAAGACTCGGAGGACAAGTCCGTCGGGTACAGCATATGGCGCAGCATGATCTCTTCAGCCGGCCGCCCGGCCGCGCGCGGACCTACCGTCAGAACGGGACACTCGGCGGTCCGCCACACCTCTTCCGCTACGGAACCCAGCAGGAAGCGACGAAGCCCCCGGCGACCGTGCGTCGCCAGGACCAGGAGATCAATCTGATGGTCCTTTACCATCCTGTTTACTTCTTCGGCTACTTCGCCGTGGCCAAGAAGCAGTTCATGCGCAATGCCTTCAAGTCCCTCTGCTTTAGCCAGTTCGGCGAGCCGTTTCTCCGCCGCCTCACTCAAACCTTCCACATAAGGGGCCGCCTCCGGCGAAACCAAAGGATAGGGATGCGGCACCACGACGTGCGCTAGAAAAAGTGTGGATTCATAGCGGCGCGCGAGCGCCACAGCGTGCGGCAGACTGGCCTTCGACGCAGGAGAAAAGTCCGTTGTCCAGAGGATCTTCTTCAGCTTGATGGGCTTTGCTGCGATTGGCTCGTGGGTGGGGACCGCTTTGGTTTTGTCCATAGGTCCTCCTTCAAACTCACGTCTAGTTCCAAGCTAGCAGCCGACTATTGATGACGCTGTGATGGCGGTCACAATGCGGCGTCCGTTCCTGTCCTTCGAAATTTGGCTCGTGCAAAATCGGCCCCCTCTTGCCTGCGTGACCGTCTGGCAACGGCCTGTCTGCGATGATCACTCTGCATGCCGCCCGGCAGGGACCTCCTCCCGCGCCTGAACCAGAAACGGGCGCACGAGACCGTCATAGACGAGTCCCCCCGCAATGCCTCCAACAATGGGCGCAAGGATGTATATCCACCACTCATTGCCTCGCGGTCCCGGGAAGGCAATCGAGCCGTATCCGATCAGGTAGCCAAAGAGCCTGGGTCCGAAATCTCTGGCGGGATTGACAGCGTCCATCGTCAGAGGAGCACCGATTCCCACGATGACCGCCACTGTCAGGCCGATGAACAGTGCCGCCATGTTGCCGCCCGGGGCCGCCGTGTTGCGTGAATCGATCAAAGCGAGGATCGACAGCAGGAGAAGCATGGTAAGGACCGCTTCGACAAGGAACGCGACGCCTCCAGTGACCTTTGCAAAATCGTGTGGCGTAACTCCCACAATGCCCGGATTAGGATAGAAGCAACTGAACACCATCATCAGCTTCTGGCTGCCGGGCTGCCCTATCGTGACGCCGAGCTTGTTTGCCGTCGGTGTCCAGAAGCCGTGCCAGCAATAGAAGAGCGCGAGTGCAGCCGTGAAAGCCCCCAGCACCTGCGACACCACATACGGCGCGATCTTCCGCGCGGGGAATTTCCGGAAGACGGCGAAGCACGCCGTCACAGCAGGATTCAGATGCGCTCCTGACACACCGCCCGAAATATACACGGCCAGCAGCACCGCGAAGCCCCACATCAGCGCTACACCCGTCAGATCATAGGCGTTCGTGAACACTGCCACCGCAACCGCGCCGTCACCAATCAGGATCAGAACAAAGGTGCCAACGAATTCCGCGAGGCATTCACCCAACAGCGTTCCTCGTAGGTTCCGCATATTCGCTCCGCAGTCAAGGCATTGTTATTCGCCAGGAAACCGGCGGCCTCAAGCGCTGAGGGAGACAACTTCTGGACCCTCAACCCTGCTCCGGCAGGCAAATCGAGACTCGATGGATTTTGCCACGCGCAGGGCATTATTCCAAGTGAAAGAAACATGCCCTGGTCGGAGCGGAAGTAATGACGCGGGAAACAGAGCACATGGAACAGCCGACCCCCTCCGTCTTCAAGCACGGAGGGAAGCCCCGAGTCCGCGCCCGAAGCAACAATTTATCGGAAGCTGACGGTCTTGAATACTTCCGCGTTGGCAGCCTTCAGCGGAACAGAAGCAGGGACAACGCGGACCTTTAACTCGAGCGGGACGCTGGTGGGAGCGAGACAGGCATGATCGTTGCAAGCCTGATACATGAACTTGCCGGAAAGCGGATAGGTGCCCGGCTTCGCCGCACGATCAACTTTCAAAATTGACACCACATGCACCTCGCCTTCATAAACAGAAATCGGCGAATCGAGAAAATCAAATTTCATCGGCTTGCCCTGCGGGTAAGTGATGGCCTCAACCTTTAGTACCGGCGAGCCCTGAAACGTAAGCCGGGTGGGAATCAGATAGTCAAGCGACGGCTTGTGGTCGTTGATATGGTAGCCCGGCCGAATTCGCGCTACGACGGCGGCTTTCGCCGCCTGCCCCGCGTGGACGGCGTCAGTCGCGAGGAAGACCTGAGCAGACACGACCTGAGGCCCGCCCGAGGCGAACGCCGGACCCGCAACAAGCAGCAGCAATGAAGCGGTCATCAGCCGCACAGCAAAGCTCCTCATTCGCCATGCACGAATTGACAATAAATCAAATTGGTACTTATTGGTTAAAATATAAACCATGAACAAACTAGATCTGGTGTGCTTTCGCAAATTTGTCGTATTCTTTTTTCGCCAGGTTCTTGCTCACCTGGCAGGCCGGGTCCGCCTGCCGGCATTTCAGCACCGTCATGCCGCAGCCGCAGGGACACTTTTCGTCTGAGAGAATCTTTTCAAAATCCTTCAACTGCGCCGCGCTTAATTTGGTAACGTCAATTCCGGGGACCACCGAATTGACCTCCGCCGGGGTTGCGGTTTCAATGTTCTGCGAGGCCGTGTAGCCCACGGCCTTGAAGTTCGAAAGTTCGTGGTCAGGCGATGCCGCCAGCAGTTCTCTGATTTCAGATTCAAAAACGGAAACGTCCGTCAGACCGACGTGCTTGGCGTAAATCCTTCCATCGCGGCCGATCAGGAAACTGGTCGGCAGGCCCAGGATGCCGCCGTAAAGTTCACCGAGCTGGTCCGTGCCCATCGCCACAGGATAATTCATGTGGAACTGCTGGTAGAACTGGCGGACAGGTTCCGGCCCATCGTCCATGGAGATGCCAATCACGGCAAATCCCTGGCTGCCGTATTTCTGCTGGAGTTGCACGAACCCGGGAATCTCAATCCGGCAGGGCCCGCACCACGTGGCCCAGAAATCAAGCAGCACAACTTTTCCTTTATAGTCGGCCAGGTTGATCTTCTCGCCGGAGAGAGCCGTCAGGGAGAATTGCGGTGCCTGCGGGAAGTCGGCGCCGGCCTTCGCAGCCTTCGTCGTGGCCGGAGTAATCCAGTAGCGGTTCACAAAGAACAGCCCAACGGCCACAACAATCGCCAGGATGAAGCCAAGAAGTATTTTGCCTTTCTTCACAAAGTTCTCCCTTCCTTAAAAACTCTTTCTTTCCTACCCTGGTGCTCCGTACGCCGCCTCAATCTGATTTTCGCTCAACAATCCCCTCATTTCGAGTGCAATTGCGCTTTGGCGCTCACATTCCCTGGCGCGCCCGCGGGGCCGGCAGCCTTCCGGCGAGGGCCGTACCAGCGCCAGGCCAGCGCCGCTGCAACCGCCAGCACCAGCAGAGCGATGAATTGTGAAGTCGAAAGAAGATGGTTGAAAACAAAACCGCGGTCCGGATCGCCGCGCAGGAATTCCAACAGGAACCTCTCGACAGCGTAGAGCGACATATAAAGGAGAAAGACTTCGCCGTCGCGCGATTTGTGCCTGTAACGCCACAGCAGAATTCCAAAAATGCAGAGCAGTGTTACCGATTCGGCAATCTGCCACGGAAACAGCGGCACCCCAAGAGGTACGCCCGTCATCTCATGCGCGAAGCTGCTTGTAAAAGTAACGGCCCAGGCGGAATGGCTTGGAACACCGTAATCGCATCCCGCGGAAAAGCATCCCAGCCTGCCAATGCTCTGGCCCAGCGCAATCGCCGGCGCGTACACGTCAAAGACCTTCCAGAACGGAAGCCTGTAAGTCCTGATGTACCAGATGGCAAAAAACGTTGCGGCGATGAACCCGCCGTAAAATACGCCGCCGGCCTCGAGTGTCGAAAGCGAAAAGATCTGACCCGGGTGCTCGCTGTAATATGACCATTCCGTCAGGATCATCAGCACTTTCGCGCCAACGAGCGCAGTGACAATGAGCCACGTGCTGAAGTCAATCAGCCGGCCTGTGTCCAGCCCTTCACGGCGCCCCAGCCGCACGACCGTATACAGCGCCGCGATCAGCGCCGCAGCCAGCAGCACGCCGTAAGTCGGCAGTTGAAACGAGCCTATTTTGAAAAGAATCGGGTGCAAATTTTTATCCTAACCCCGGCATCCCTTACTGGCGTTCAGCACGCAGCCGACCTTACTGTGCAAGCAATCCATGATGTGACAGCCGCCATCCCGCGCGGAACTCACCCGATAATTACAGAGTAAACCGGTTGAGAAAAGAAAGATAGCCCGAGAGCAGCGTCATCTTGTGCGCGGCCATCAAGACTCCAATACAAATCAGCAGCACGCCGGAAGCAACCTCCACTGCGTGCATGTGCCTTCGGAAGCGGCCGTAGAACTTGATGAACTTCCCCACGCCGAAGGCCGTCAGCAGAAACGGGATCGCCAATCCCGCCGAATAAATCGTCAGCAGGAACATACCCTGAAACACTGTGTCCCTGATGGCGGCCAGCGCCAGAATGCCGGTAAGGATTGGTCCGATGCAGGGCGTCCACCCAAAGGCAAAAGCAAATCCCAGAACAAACGATCCCGTCACGCCGCGCTTTGGCGCAAGCGTATTCATTCGCGCCTCGCGGTAGAGAAACGGGATTTTCACCAGGCCTGTCAGGTGCAGTCCAAAGATAACAATGATCGCGCCGGCGACGATATCGAATGTGCCGCGCTGCGAAAGCAGGAATTTCCCCACCGCCGTGGCCGATGCGCCCAGGACGATGAATACAACCGAAAATCCAATGACAAACGCGATCGAATTGCGCAGAATGAGCGCCGTCGCCTTTTCCGTGGTCTCGCCCCGCAGTTCTTCGATTGAAAGTCCTGACAGCATGGAAATGTAGCCGGGAATCAGCGGAAGCACGCACGGCGACAGGAATGATACGACGCCGGCTCCAAATGCGACTGGAATGCTCAGGTTATGCGTCATGGCAGGTCAGTTTCTCTCCGGTTCGCCACCAATTTATTTCGATGCATAAGAGACCGACGCGGTGCACTTTTTTGGCATGCCCATCCGGGTATGAAGCGGCAAAAGAGGCAGGCCCTTGCCTTGCGGCACACACATTTAAAAGTGTATCATACCCCGCCCTGATGTTCGGCGGACCGCCAGGTGCAGTCGTACCCTGCACGGTCCGCAATTCTAATCGCGGAGATTCCCATTTGCTGCGCGCTATTATTTTCGATTTTGACGGCATCATCGTCGATTCCGAGCCGATTATCATGAAACTCACCCGGGAAATGGCGGCCAAGGAAGGTTGGACCGTTTCCGAGGAAGAATATTACCGCGACTATCTCGCACTCGATGACCGCAGAATTGTTGAGCATCTCTACACAAGCCACGGGCGGCCCGTTGATCACCGCCGCGTCGAGGAACTCGTCAACTGGAAGTCGCGCGCCTACGCCAGGATCATCAAAGACGGCCTTCCCGCCATGCCGGGCGCCGTCGATTTCGTGCGCCGCGCCGCCCGCGATTATCCCCTTGCCATCGCCAGCGGCAGCGCGCGAAGCGAGATCGAACATCTTCTCAACAAGCTCAATCTTCGAGACTGCTTCCGGGTCCTCGCCACCGCCGATGACTGCGAGCGGTCAAAGCCTGATCCCGAAGTGTATCTGAAGGCCCTTGCGCGTTTGAACGAGTTGCCCGAATTCAATGGCCGTCCGTTGCTTGCTTCCGAATGCCTCGCCATTGAGGACGCCCCCGGCGGAATTGACGCCGCCCACGCCGCCGGAATCAAGTGCCTGGGACTCGCCCACAGCCACACGGAAGAAAATCTTGGCCACGCCGATTGGGTCTTCCGCGGCTTCGAAAAAGTAGATTTGGCAGCTCTTGCCAAAGAGTTTGTATGATGCCAATTCGAGGCTAGGATCGGGTCAGCGCAGTCGCTGACGGCCCGCGTGGAATGCTGAAACCTTCAACAAACCTGGTTTCTGAATCCCTTTATTTTCAATAAAATAGCCAATCAAGCTTTCGATTTGTGAACCGGTTCGTTTTTAAGCACTCACTCAATCTAAAGGACTTCTCCGGTTCGTTTTTCGGTTCGTTTTGTCCCATTTTGAGTAGCCGATCCTTTGTTTTCAATAATTTCTCCGGTTCGTTTTCTCAAAAATGAATCATTTTGTCCCATCCACTGCCTTTCCAGGGTTTTTCGAGGCTACATTTGGTGGTTTCCCGGCCCGCTGATCCAGCCGGATGCTTCGCTCATTCACTGCGGGAATCCAGTCCTCAGAATCCATGCTCCAAACTCCTGTCGATCATACTTATCGCTGCATTTTCCAACCCGCCTTCCGATCATGCTTGACGGCGCCACGGTTCCGCATGTGTCCGTTCGCCGCCGAGGCATACGCACCGGAAAAGGCTAGCATAGTAGGGCTACATTGTCAAGCGAAAAGTTTCATTGCCGCCGCTACCCTGCAGATAATAAGCGGCTTGCAACTCTTCATCATTTTCATTCCCTCCCTTCGAGAGTGAGCCTCAGCCGTTTCCTGTCTTCCCTTCCCTTGCTCCGTTCATCGCGCCCTTTTTGAATCCGGAAACGACCCGGGGGCAAGATAAACTTGACATCCCTTCACCCAGCGACGTGCTCGAGAGCTATCAATGTGGTTACTAGTTAACACGGTACTTTTCAGGCATTGCAGCAGAGTGCTATAAGCGTCTGTGTGAAGCCTTGGGTGTAAACGCTCACGCTCGCATTTTCCTCCCTCGCTCATGCACCCCGGATCACAGGATCAGGAGAATCAACGTGGACACCTGGAGTGGATTGATTCTGCCGTTTGTGTTTGGTGCAGCTTTTGGGTCCGTCATCGCATTCCTCTACTTAAGGTCCAGGCTCAGGTTTTACAGGGTCATTATCGAAACGCGCCTTGCCGAGGTTAACGCGAGAATCGTCGATGCCCATGCTTCGGCGCGTGAACACGTGCACGTCGCGTGAACTTTCTTGAAGTTCCCGGAACCATCCGGTTCCGGTGGTTGCCGCGGGAGGGGGGAACCAGAGGACGGCACCTGCGCCGTTCGCTGGAGCCGGGCCGCCTGAGTGACAAGGCACTAAGACCGGATTCCTGACAGTCCGTTGCCACTCAGGCGCGCCGGCGCTGGCCGCAGTATTCGACTTCTACGGATGACTGCGATGGGGTAAATTACTCCGGCCCCCAAAGAGTTTAGGTCGCCTGAGCCTCAAGGAGATTCAGATACGTCTCAAACAGCGTAACCCCCGAACTAAGCCGCTGCTGGCAAGGCAGCAACCTGCTCGATAAATTTCTCAATAAGGCCGACACAGTGGGGCGGAACTGCTGCGGCAACGCGCCGCGCCTGAGAAAAGAGCATCCGGTCAGGGACATCGGCCATGCCGTCGAGAGTGTCGGCGATGAACACCCGGGTCAGCCAGTCCCAGGCTTCACCAAAGCCTTCGGCATTCACCCGTTCTTCAAATCCGAGTTCGCTGATGCCGAGGATTTCCTTCCAGCGGGCAAGAACCTGGCGGTGTGTTTCGCTCGGGTCTTCGGAATAGCCCGTCTTATCCAGCGTGGCGGGAGCCGCGCGGTCGCGGCGGGAATTTACATTTGCCAGGACCAGACCGCTCCAGATTTCCGGCAAGCGAACAACGATTGCACGGGGCACTTTCAGTCCGGGGTCGTACGCCGGGCAGGTGCAGGACCGCAGGAGGGCCAGGAGAGCTTCATCCACGAGTTCGCCCCTGAGAGCAGAGGTCAATCCGCCGGCGGCTGCCAATGCTTTCGAACTCGCGGCAAGATATGTCTCCACCGGCCCGACGAGCTTCTTTTCAACCTGACGGCGAAGGAAATCATAACCGCAGAGCATCGTGGCGACGGTGCGGCGCCGGGCCTTGTCGAGGCGCGAAATCCTTCGCCAAAGCGGGTTTGAAAACCTGTCCAGCAGCCACATCGCGGTTATCCATACAACCGGGATGCCAATCCCGCCGCGGCGCAGAAGGGCGATCGAACATTCTGCCCCGGCAAAGCGCTGTGCTTACGGAGCAACCGTGAGCACGGCGGCGGAAGCGTTCGGCAGCGTAAATGTATAATCGCCGTTTTTCCCCTGCACGCTGGTAGTGCTGGGCGTCTCGATATTTCCGTCAGAATCGAACTGCTGCCCGCCGTAACGGACCGCGTCCGCCATGGATTCGAGGCCCGGCGCCTGGAGCATCAGGAGCGTGGCGCTGCCCGTACGCCCGGGCAGATGCACGGTGACCGGCCCTGAAGCCTTTTCATCCTTGTTGATCACAAAGACATGCACCGGCGAGCCCGCTGACGCCGTAGTGGCGAATGCCGAAATATTCGCTGTTGTCCGGGTGGTTGCAGGCAGAAGGCGCTCCCCGGAAGCGTTTTTTGCAAACGCGTACATGGCGTAATAGAGCGGCTGCGCCACATTGCGGTAATGCACTTCTTTGCCGGTCTTCCAACTGAACGTCTGGACGGGATTGTAGGCGCTGCCGCCCGTGCGGTAGCTGAAGTGGAAGTTGATATTCGAGTAGCCGTCGCTCGCAATGTTGAACATGTAATCGAGACCCCAGACGGCTGAAGCGAAGGCATTGCTGACTCCCGCCATGCCGCCGCAGGAGGCCGAATTGGTTTCCGCAAGCGCCAGCGGCAGGTTGTGCTCGCGCGCGACGGCCACAAGCTTTTTGGAGAGTTCGTTGAAGCGCTCCATGCGCTCAGGCGAAAGCAGTTCGGCCACAGTGACGTTGCGCTGGCCGCAGGTGGTTGTGGGATAGTTGTGGACAGTAGCCAGCTTCAAATCCGCGCCGATGCCCTTCAGAATGATGTCAAGATCATCGGGGTTGTTCCACCCGCAGCAGTTGGCCGGAGCAACAAAGCTGTACTGGCGCGCGACGGGATTGGCGCGGAAGGCCTTGATATACGCGCTCGCGTCCTTGACGTAATCAGCGGGCGAATAGGTTTTGGGGCGCGCGGGCGTGCGCGCGAAAAGGCTGGGCTCATTGCCGATTTCAAGTCCGATGATATCGCCGGCGGGAATCTGTTTGGATATCCCTTCGGTGACTTCCCGCAGCGCCCAGCGGGGAGAATTCTGCTTGAGATTCAACCCGATGATCATGCGCCAGCCCGCGGCCTCAACGGCCGTCGAATAGAGCTTGAGCAATCCGGGCGTGATCGGGCCCTGACACCATTGCGGGTGCGGCGCGGACTTCGGGTCCCAGCAGGTGTTGTCCTGGCTGTTGCCGCCAAGGCGCAGCACGCCCGGGCCAAGATTTTTCATCATGGTAAAAAAGCCGATATTGGGAGCGCCCGGTTCGCCCAGCACGTAGGCAAGTTGCGCGTCCGAAGGAACGTCGCTCGGCGGGCGGATGTTGCCGCGCGCCTGTTCCGAGGGCGCGGGCAGGCCCATGCCGGCGGTCGAAACTTCATTGCTGAAGCCGAGAAAATCCCTGGGAATTTCAGCGCCCAGTTGCTGAGTATTGACGCTGACCGTTGCAACGGGCTGCACCTTCGGCCCGCAGGACGAAAGCATGATCAGCGAAGAAACGATTAAGACAATCCAGCCGAACGCCGCAGCGGAATTTCCGACGAATGAGCGCGGCTCCTCTTCGATTCCATCAATTGTGCGCATAAAAAGACCTCCGGTTAATTCAAGGGCAGATAGGCGGACATGCCGCAAGGCACGTACGCAATCGTCCACCTGCCTGGGATTCCACCGAAGCTTGTATCACTTTATGAGAGAGACTTCAACTGTGTGGCAGCGTAAAGTCACAGACCGGGGAGTTACTCTCGCCACGCATAATCAAACCGAAGGGCGGAGCAAAGCTGCATCTACATCGAAAAAAAACGGGGCGCCGCTTTGGACGCCCCGTGAATGATGGAGGGAGGAACAATACAACCGATGAAATGATAATTACCAGATCGCGCGCCAAAGAGACTTTGCCCCGTGCGCCACGGTGTAAGGAGCGCGCTTCGTACCATAGTATATGGCGGCGCCGCCGTTTTTGGCCCCATTCGTCGTGGCCTGCCCGGCGTGGACCAGCGCGTGTTTCACAGCACTTCCGGCACTGCTTGTCGTTTGCCCGGCGGATTCCACTTTGTCCGCCGCAACCTGGCCGCCGGCGACTGTTGCCGATGCTGCCGCCGCCGTGCCTTCAGCAATCATTCTGCCGGCGTAGCGGATGGCACCCGCCTGGGCCCCTGGAGCAGCCCAGGCCATCATCGCGGCAGCCATCGCGCCGATTCCGGCTTTCAGGCAAGCTCGATACACTCGATTCTGCGACATTTTTTCACCTCAATCTGACATTGACCAAACACTTCCAAAGGCACACCGAGCAAACCGGATGCCGATTATATCAGCCGGCCTATCCCAATGCTTCACCCTTTTTATTGCAAACACTTAGAGGCGGTACCACCCCTGCCAAGGCCTCTGAACTGCAGACCGCGACTTGGTATTTTCACCAGCCGCTGTGCAATTCCGGCAGGACCGGCTGAAGCTGACATGGCTTTAATCCGGCCCAGACCCGACGCCTCAAATTTCTCAGATGTTGATTTTGCCGCAGTGGTTGCCGCCACGCCGATTTCGAATCTCGGTGCGCAAATTGACACCCTCAAAACCGGTGTGTTAGGGTGATAATTCAAGTAGCCGGCCCGCGGTGCAACACGCCTTCAGGTTGGGGACGCAATCACAGGCTGACATCATGGCGACAAATGACAGATTTTTCTTTGAGCGCTACGGACTGTCCCAGCGCGACCTGGAACGCTATCTGGCAGAAGCGCTTTCCGCGGGCGGCGACTACGCTGACCTTTATTTCGAACACACCACGTCCACTTCCCTGCTGATCGATGAATCGCTGATAAAATCCGCGCAGGAAGGGATTTCTGTTGGCTGCGGCGTGCGCGTGCTGGCCGGCGAGCAGACCGGCTACGCCTACACTGATGACCTCTCGCCGGAGAAAATCCTGAAAGCTGCACGGACCGCGGCGCGGATCGCCAGCGGACCGGCGAGCGTTTCCACGGTAGGGCTTTCGAGCGTCCAGGTGCCGCAGAATCTTTACCCCGTCGCCCTGCCGTCAACTGACCGCGCCCTTCGTGACAAGCTGGAACTGGTCCGACGTGCCGACATCGCTGCGCGGGCGTACGATCCCAGAATTACGCAGGTCCGGGTGAGCTACGCAGACCAGAGCCGGCACGTGCTGCTGGCGGGTTCAGACGGTCGTATTGTGACGGACTTCCAGCCCCTCGTGCGGCTGAGCGTTTCCGTCATCGCGCAGGAGGGCGACAAACTGCGCTCCGGCACGAACGGCGGCGGCGGGCGCGTTGGTCTGGAATTCTTCGAAGGCGAGCACAGCCCCGAAAAGTTCGCGCGGGAAGCAGCCCGCCAGGCGATTGTCCAGCTTGATGCGCGCGAGGCGCCGGCGGGCGAAATGGAAGTCGTGCTTGGACCCGGCTGGCCCGGTATCCTGCTGCACGAAGCCGTGGGCCACGGGCTTGAGGCCGATTTCAATCGCAAAGGCATTTCCGCGTTCTCAGGCAGAATCGGACAAAAAGTCGCTTCGGAAATCTGCACTGTCGTGGACGACGGCACGATCCCGTCGCGGCGGGGATCGCTGAACGTGGACGACGAAGGCGAGCCCACGCACAGAAATGTTCTGATCGAAAGCGGCACTCTGGTGGGCTACCTTCAGGACAAAGTGAGCGCCGACCAGATGAAATCGACACGCACAGGCAACGGCCGCCGCGAGAGCTACGAGCACATCCCCATGCCCCGCATGACCAACACCTACATGCTGGCCGGACAGGATGATCCCGAAGAGATCATCCGTTCCGTTCGGCGGGGGCTTTACGCCGTCAATTTCGGCGGCGGGCAGGTGGATATCACCAGCGGCAAGTTTGTCTTTTCGGCTTCTGAAGCCTATCTGATCGAAGACGGCAAGATCACAGCACCCGTGCGCGGGGCCACGCTGATCGGTGACGGCCCGACCGTGCTGACCCATGTCACCGCCGTGGGCAATGATCTCGCGCTCGATCCGGGTATCGGGACCTGCGGGAAGGACGGCCAGAGCGTTCCGGTTGGCGTGGGCATCCCGACAATCAAGATCAGCCAATTGACAGTGGGCGGCACGTCGCCGCGAGCAATGCAGTCTTTTACGTAGAAAGACGCCTCACACAAAGACGCGGAGGCGCAGCGGAGCCATCGTCAGACGGATCTCAACGCTTCGCCGCGCGTCACATGCCGCATTCCTGGATGGCGGCATTATAGTTCAGGACCGTTGTGTGGCCGCGCATTAGTTTGAGAAAATTTTTCCGCTGAGTGAGAGAAATCCCCGAGACTTTCATGGCAGAACTGAACGTCGAACAGATTGCACAGGAACTTGTTGAAAAAGCAATGCGCGCCGGCGCCACAGCCGCCGACGTGATGGCGCTGGAAGGCGAAGAATTTTCCACGACGCTGCGCCTGGGGAAAATCGAAAAGCTGAAGGAAGCCGCTTCGAAAGGCCTCGGCTTGCGTGTTTTTATCGGCACGCGGAGCGCGTCGGCATTTTCCAGCGACTTTTCGCCCTCCTCGCTGGACATGCTCGTGACGCGAACGCTTGAGATGGCCCGGGAAACTTCCGAAGACCCGGCGAACGGCCTGCCCGAGCCGGAATTGCTCGGCCGTTATGAAGGCGACTTGCAGCTTTACTGCCCCGACGTCCTTGCGCTGCCTACCGAGGAGCGCATCGCCTGGGCGCGCCGCGCGGAAGAAGCCGCGATGGGCGCAGACCCGCGCATCAGGAACTCTGAAGGTGCCTGGTACGAATCCAACGTCGGCACCAAGGTCTATGCAAGTTCGATGGGTTTTGCAGGCAGCTACCGGGCTTCCTACTGCTCCGTGGCGGTTGTGCCCATCGCCCAGGACGAATCCAAAAACGGCATGGAGCGCGACTACTGGTATTCCGTGGCGCGCAGCGTGGCCGCGCTCGAACCGGCGGAAGCCGTGGGGCGCAAAGCGGCGGAGCGCGCATTGCGTCGGCTTGGCGCGCGAAAAATCCCAACGCGGCACGTGCCGGTGGTCTTTGACGCGGAAACCGCCTCATCGCTGGTCAGCCACATCTTTGCCGCCGTGCGCGGTGATGCGATCTACCGCAAGTCATCGTTCCTTACCGGAAAGCTGGGGCAGAAAGTGGCCGGCGAAAATGTGACTGTCATCGATGACGGCCTGCGCCCCGGCGGGTTCGGGACGCGACCGTTTGACGATGAAGGCATCCCGTCCTCTACGACGACGGTGATCAAAAATGGTGTGCTGGAGAATTACCTGTTGAACACCTACGCCGCACGCAAGCTTGGCCTGAAAACCACGGGGAATGCTTCGCGCGCTCTGGCGGGGGCACCGGCCGTCGGCCCCAAGAATTTCTACCTGACTCCGGGCGCTCACTCGCCTGAAGAAATCATTCGCTCCGTGAAAGATGGGTTTTACGTCACAGAACTGATCGGCTTCGGCGTGAACGTCGTCACCGGAGATTACTCCCGCGGCGCCGCCGGCATGTGGATTGAAAATGGTCAATTAACCTTTCCGGTGCATGAAGTCACGATTGCGGGCACTCTTCAGGACATTCTGAACCACGTCGAAATGATCGGAAATGATCTGGAATTTCGGCGGGCTGTCACTTCTCCCACTCTACTGGTTGGCGGCCTGACCGTGGCCGGCGCATAAAAGCTTCGCCCCGTCTTTTTCCGGCGAACCGAAAGAGGGCATCAAAGAAGCAGCCTGCGAATCGGCGCCGGATCATCGTCCAACCTCCAGCCGGGCAACCAGAGGTTCCGGCAAGCCTGCTTCGCGCATTTTTTCCTGGGTTGCAGCCAGATCATAGGGGGTGCGGTAAAACTCCACGCGCTGTTTTTCGCTGTCGTAGATGGCAAAGGCCGCGCGCCAGTCGCCGTCGCGAGGCTGGCCAACCGAGCCTGGGTTAATGAGATAACGTACATGCGGATCGAGGTTGATGAATACAGGCTCGTCATCCTTTATTGCCGGCAGCACGATAGGTTTCGCAAGGTTTTTCGGCGTCAGCATGAAGCCGCCCTGCTGGTGCGTGTGGCCAAAGAAAATCAGTGGTGCGGTTGTGGAGTTAAAAACTTCATCCGCGCCCAGCCGATCAAAGATGTATTCGTCTTCATCGAAAGGCGAACCGTGGACCAGTTCAAGGCCATCCATCTGCGCGGGGCCGTTTGGGAGGTTGCGAAGAAACTCGAAGTTCCGGTCGGTGAGATGAGTGCGGGTCCAGTCCACGGCCATGCGAGCAAGAAAATTGAAGTCCTCCGCTTCTGTCAGCCCGCAGCACGCCTTATCATGATTTCCGCGCACGATTACGGCGGCAAGCGGTTGAAGGCGGCGGATCACTTCATTCGGATCGGGGCCATAACCAACCAGGTCGCCAAGGCACAGGAGCCTGCCGTATTTGCCCTCTGCCAACTCCAGGGACTTCTCAAGCGCCTCGAGGTTTGAATGGATATCACTCAAAATGAGGTAGCGCAACCCGCCCTCCATCGCACTGAAAGTTTGACATTCCTCTTTGCATCATGACGCGGGTCGCAAAGCGTTGCAACCTTCTTTCGTCTTTTATTGAAGATTACAGTGACTACCTTTCCTGCGCCGCCGGTGTTTCCCCCCGGCGGATGCCGGCACTGAGGACAGCGCCACTGCAGCCGCTGCAGAAGATGTTGTCAATATAATTTGTGAAACTCATCAGTTCCCACACTCGGGCGGCCGAGAAGACTGCGCCGGGGGAAGACGTTTCCGGGTGACCCGTCCCAGACCCGGAATTAGCTGCAAGCCCCGAGCGGGGTGCGACAAAACCATCGCTCATAAAAAGATTGTCATTCGGCCTGATGACGTGTATCTTAGCTGCTGGGGAACCCAATCTCACAATTTCAGCCGAGACGCAAGTCTATGCCGGCAGCCCGGGCAGGAAACGGGGCTGAGGAGGAAGTCTATGGCATCAACACCCCATGCGGCGGAGACGCCTTCGCCCGCCATTGTTTTTGAAACGCTGAACGCATACCAGCGCACGGCCGCACTTCGCACGGCCATTGACTTGGACCTTTTCCGGGGCATTGGCGAGGGGCACCATGATGTTCCCTCACTTGCGAAATTCTGCTCGGCATCTGAACGCGGCATCCGGATTCTGTGTGACTACCTGACCGTCATTGGTTTGCTGAACAAAGAGGGCAACCGCTACTATCACACTCCGTCCAGCGCGCTTTTCCTGGACCCGCGGTCACCGTCGTGCCTGGCCACAACAGCGCGTTTTCTGGGAAATCCAGCATTGTATGAACCATTCCAGCACCTGACAGAGATCGTCCGCAACGGGCGTACCGTGCTGCCCGGCGACGGCTCGGTTGAAGCCGAGAACCCGATCTGGGTGGAATTCGCGCATAGCATGGCGCCCATGATGGCCCCAATGGCCAAGCCGCTCGGTTCAATCGTTCTCGAAGGTCGCGACGGACCAATGCGCGTGCTTGATATCGCGGCGGGCCACGGCCTGTTCGGCATCGAGGTGGCCAAACAAAATCCGAAGGCGCATGTGGTTGCCGTGGACTGGGCGCCGGTGCTTGAAGTCGCGGAGGCTAATGCTCGCAAGGCCGGTGTGGCCGACCGTTATACCAAACTGCCGGGCAGCGCCTTCGAAGTTGAGTTTGGCGGCCCGTATGACGCTGTGCTCCTCACCAATTTCCTCCACCACTTTGACCCGCCCACGAACGTCAAATTGCTGAAGAAAGTGCACGCAGCCATGATTCACGGCGGGCGTCTGGCCGCGCTGGAATTCGTGCCGAACGAAGACCGCGTCTCGCCGCCCATGGCCGCTGCTTTCAGCCTGATGATGCTTTCGAACACACCGGCGGGCGATGCTTACACCTTCCGTGAACTGGAGTCCATGTACCACGAAGCAGGCTTCAGCAACGTGTCCGCGCACCCGGTACCCAGGGCCCCGCACACGATCGTGCTCGGTCACAAGCCATAGCGGAAAACGCTGTCTGCAAGGGATCCTGCAAAGCATAATACTCGGCGCGGCCCGATGCGTTGATTGCGCATCGGGCTGCCCTGCATTTGCGGGACAGTGGCCCTAGCCGCGGGTCCACCTGGTCATGCGGGGCGCAACCTCACATATCGGCACAGGGCCGCCTCCGAATGGAAAGGCGCCACGAACTGCGTGCTGCCTTGCAGCACTTCAAGCGGATGTGTTAACTTCAATAGGTTCAATACATCGCAGGATTTAACGCTGAGCCGGCGAACTCATGATAGGAAGCTACAGAGGTGTATTACCCCGGGTAGCAGAATCGGCTTTTGTGGCCGGGAGCGCAGACATCATTGGCGACGTCGAAATCGGCGATCACGCCAGCATCTGGTTTCAGGTGGTCCTGCGGGGTGATATCGGTCCGATCCGCGTGGGATCGCACAGCAACATTCAGGACGGCTCCGTGCTGCACAGCGTCACGGGAGTGCCGGTCAACGTGGGGGAGTGGGTGACAGTGGGCCACCGCGCCATCCTGCACGGTTGCGTTGTCGAGGACCATTGCCTGATCGGCATGGGCGCTATTGTACTGAACGGCGCCCGCGTGGGTGAAGGGTCGATCATCGCCGCAGGAGCGCTGGTGCTGGAAAACACCGTGATTCCGCCTGGCAGCCTTTACGTCGGCGTGCCTGCGAGGCTGCGGCGAAAGCTCGGAGAGGAGGACCGCGCTTTTATCGACGCCCACGCCGGACATTATCTGGAATACAAGAATATTTATCAGGCCGAAACCGGAAGACAATCCGCTCCGTGAAAATGCACTGGACGGGCGCAACGCCAGGCCCGAAAGCAAATCGGAAAAACCAAGCAGCGTGTCCAACAGGAACGAACTGATCCAATCCGTCAAAGGTACGCGCGACCTTCTGCCCTCAGAAACTCCATTATGGCAGCGGGTAGAGGACGAAGCGCGCAAGGTGTTTGAAGCCTACAACTTCCGCGAAATCCGCACCCCCATCCTCGAACAAACTGCGCTTTTCGCACGCAGCGTCGGCTCCGACACCGACATCGTCACCAAGGAAATGTACACGTTCGAGGACCGCGACAGCGAATCGCTCACGCTGCGCCCCGAGGCGACAGCGTCCGTCGTGCGCGCCTATATCGAGCACCGACTTTACAACGAAGGGGGCATCCACAAGCTCTATTATTTCGGCCCGATGTTCCGGCGCGAGCGCCCGCAGAAGGGGCGTTATCGGCAGTTCTACCAGATCGGCGCGGAAGTGATCGGCTCCGATCATCCCGCCATCGATGCCGAAGTGCTGGAGATGCTCGTGCTCCTGCTTGAGCGGCTGGGTCTGAAGGATTTCCGCCTGCTGCTCAATTCCGTCGGCTGCCCGAAATGCCGGTCTGAATATCTGAAGCTCCTGCGCAAGGCGCTCGATGAAGTCAAGGTCCGCATGTGCGAGGATTGCCGGCGGCGTGCCGTTACGAACCCGCTGCGCGTGCTGGATTGCAAAGTCGAAGCCGACCAGCCGATCATCGAAGGTCTGCCCAGGATCATCGACCACCTGTGCCCGGAATGCCGCCAGCATTTCGATTCCGTCACGCTCGATCTGAAAGCGCGCGGCGTGGCCTATGAAATTGTGCCGCGCCTGGTGCGTGGGCTCGATTATTACACGCGCACGACGTTTGAAATCACCAGCGGCCTGCTGGGCGCGCAGAACGCGCTGCTTGGAGGCGGGCGTTATGACGGCCTGTCGGAAATGCTGGGCGGACCGCCCGCGCCCGGCTTCGGGTTTGCCATCGGCGAGGACCGCCTGGTGCTGACGGTGGAGGCAACTGCCGCGCTAAAGCCGGTTCAGCCGCTTGCCGTGTATGTCGCGTGGATGGGAGAATCCGCAAGGGAGCCGGCCATGCTGGTGGCGCGCGAGCTTCGGCGGCAGAGTATCGGAACGGAAATCAGTTATCATCCGGTCAAGCTGAAAAAAGCCCTGGGTGTGGCCAGCAGGCTCGAGGCGCGCTACACGGTCATCATTGGCGAAAACGAGGTCGCCAGCGGGAATTATCAGATAAAGAATATGCGCACCGGCGAACAGCAAACCGTCGGCGCGGCCCGGACCGTCGAATTTCTGAAAGAAAAATTGCGCGAAAATTCTTTGGCGGAAAGTTATCTGACTGAACAAAAATGACGGAAAGGTAAGAACTCACTTTGGAACTCGATCTACTCGGTGAACGGCGGCGAACGCATTACTGCGGCATTTTGCGCAAGGTGCACACTGGCCGGAAAGTTTTTCTGGCAGGATGGGTGGCGCGGCGGCGCGACCTGGGGAACCTGATCTTTCTCGATCTGCGCGACCACACCGGCGTGGTGCAGGTGGTGGTGAACGCAGAGTCAAGCCCCGAGGCCCACGCCAAGGCTGAACAGGTCCGCACGGAGTACGTGGTCGGTGTGGAAGGCGAAGTCGTGCTCCGCGCCTCAGACACCGTCAATCCGCAGATTGCAACGGGCGAAGTGGAAGTGAAGGCGCAGACGCTCCTGCTGCTGAACGAAGCCAAAACACCGCCTTTCCCGATTGAAGACGAGTCCCGCACGGCCGAAGACACGCGCCTGCGTTACCGCTATCTCGACCTGCGCCGCAGCCGCATGCAGCGCAACATCCGCCTGCGCCATCGGGCCTGCCAGGCGGTGCGTGAGCACTTTGACACCCACGGCTTCATCGAAGTCGAAACGCCGTTTATGACGCGGTCAACGCCGGAAGGCGCGCGTGATTATCTCGTGCCGAGCCGTGTCCGCCCGGGACACTTTTACGCGCTGCCGCAATCGCCGCAACTCTTCAAGCAGTTGCTGATGATTGCCGGCTTCGACCGCTACTTCCAGATTGTCCGCTGCTTCCGCGATGAAGACCTGCGCGCCGACCGCCAGCCGGAATTTACGCAGATCGACGTCGAGATGGCCTTTCCCCAGCGCGACGAACTCTTTGAAATCATTGAAACGCTGATGCAAAAGTTGCTGGCGCTGGTGGACGTAAAAGTAGATATTCCGTTCGCACGCATTGGATACGACGCGGCGATGGAAAAGTACGGATCCGACAAGCCGGACCTGCGCTTCGGTCTTGAATGGATACGGCTGGAACTTCCGGACGGCGGGCTGAAGGCCGTGAAAGGTTTCCAGGTGGCGAAGGCCCTGCGCGTCCCAGGAGCAGCCGACAAAATCTCGCGCAGCCAGTTTGACCGGTATCAGGAAACGCTTCGCCAGCAGGGGGCTTCGAACTCGGCATACGTGACCGTCACCGAATCAGGAATCCAGTCGCGAATGAAAAATGCACTCGGCGATGAGGGGCTCCAGGCGATCGTCACGGCGACAGGAGCGCAGGCCAGGGACATGGTCGTCATTTTGGGTGCGGAATCAGACTCCATCGAGAGCGTGCGCGCACTGAATGAGGCGTCCGGCTGGCTGCGCCTGGAACTCGCAAACAAACTGGAACTGGTCAAATCCGGCCTCTGGAAATTTGCATGGATCGTGGACTTCCCCATGTTCGAGTACGACAGGAACGAAAAACGTTACGCAGCCATGCATCATCCGTTCACGTCGCCGCGCGAAGAAGACCTGGGACGGCTGGAATCCGATCCGGGCGGCGTCAAAGCACTGGCGTACGATCTGGTGCTGAATGGGAGCGAAATCGGCGGCGGGTCGATCCGTATGCACCGGCCCGACATCCAGCGGCGCGTATTCAGAGTGCTGGGGCTGAGTGACGAGAAGGCCCGCGAAAGGTTCGGGTTTTTTATGGACGCGCTCGAGTACGGAGCGCCGCCGCACGGCGGGATTGCGCTCGGTCTGGACCGCATCATCGCTCTGCTGGCCGGCGAGTCGAGCATTCGCGAGGTCATTGCTTTCCCCAAGACAGCCAGCGCTACTGACCTGATGTGCGACGCCCCGGCGCCCGTCGATCCGGAACAACTCGCGGAACTGGGTCTGAAAATCGTAAAGCAATGAATTTCCTCTCGGAGAGGAAACTCGTCTCTCATCCATAGGCTGCCATGTCAACCATTCGCATCCTCCCTGAAGCCGTCGCCAACAAGATTGCCGCAGGGGAAGTTGTTGAGCGGCCGGCTTCTGTCGCCAAGGAACTGGTTGAAAACTCGCTTGACGCAGGCGCGCGAGAGATCGAAGTCCGCGTGGAGAGCGGTGGCAAGCGTCTGATGCGCGTGGTGGACGATGGCTGCGGCATGACCCGCGACGACGCGCTGCTGGCCTTCGAGCGTCACGCGACAAGCAAAATAAAAACCGCAGAAGACCTTGACGAAATCGCCACCCTGGGTTTCCGCGGCGAAGCACTTCCTTCGATTGCCGCCGTTTCGCGTCTGACGCTCGAAACCCGCCACGAATCGGAACCCGTGGGAACGCAACTGGAAATCGCTGGCGGAAAGCTCCGCGACGTTAAGGAGATCGCCCGGCCCCGCGGGACCACGATTGAAGTCCACAATCTGTTTTACAACGTTCCGGCACGCCGCAAATTCCTGAGATCGGAATCCACCGAACTCGGGCACATCGCTTCCATGTTCACACATTACGCACTGGCGCATCCGGATAAGTCCTTCCGGCTCTCTACCGTCTCCAGTGAAATCCTCAATGTTTCTCCCGTTTCGAGCCATCGCGAACGGCTTTACCAGGTGATGGGAAGCCAGATGCTCGAGCAGCTTGTGGAGTTCGGCCCCGTTGAACGCCAGTTGTTGCCCGCAGAAAACCCGGGCCTTGAAGAAAGTGCAGAGAGCGAGCTTGAGGCAACGGAGCCGCCGGTCTTCAGGATCTTTGGCTTCGTTTCGCGTCCGGAGGTCCACCGGCTGAACCGCAATCAGATTTATTTTTTTGTCAGCCGGCGGCTGATCCGCGACCGGCTCGTGCTGCATGCCCTCAATGAGGCCTATCGCAACATCCTTCCCGCGGGGATTTTCCCTGTTGCGCTGATTTTTCTCGACATGCCGCCTGGCGAAGTTGATGTGAACGTTCATCCGTCGAAAGCAGAAGTGCGCTTCCGCCATCCGTCTTTCGTGCATGACCTGATTCGTGATTCTGTCCTTCAGGTGCTGATGGCGGCGCGGCCGGTGGCGGCGTTCCCTGTCCCACGGCAGGCGCAGGCTGACAGCAACACCGGAGACGCGGAAGCGCACAGTGAGAGCGCGACAACCGCCGCTGGCGCGAAGCCCTGGGCGCCGCCGCAAAGCCGGCGTGAGCCGTTTAACGCTTCTACGGCCAGGGCTTTCCAGCTTTCTGCGCCTCGTCCAGCCCCTTCGTCCGGATTTCTTCCGCTGGCTGAAGCAGCTCTTTCCGTTTACGCTCCCCCTGCGCCGATGTCATGTTCCGCGCTCTCCGAAGACTCCACGCCCGCGTCTCTCGCGCCGCGTATGGGCGAGCTTCCGTCCGATCTCTTGCCGCTGGGCCAGGTCCAATCGAGCTTTATCATCGCGACCAATTCGGAAGGGCTGTGGATCATCGACCAGCACGTCGCTCATGAGCGCGTGCTGTTTGAGCAGCACCTGCGCATGCGGCGCGCCAGCGCCATCGAGGGTCAGCGGCTGCTGATCCCAATTATCGCGGACCTGCGACCCGAGCAGCGCGCAACTTACGCCAGCATTGCTGAGGAACTCACGGCCAATGGATTTGAAGTTGAGCCTTTCGGTGCGGGCAGCATCGCCGTGAAAGCCGCGCCGGCGGACATTCAGGCGGACGATGTGGAAAAACTCGTGTGCGAAATCCTGGACGGCGTGGGGCGTGAATCGCGCGCGCTTTCGCTTGATGAACTGAGGCGCAGCATCGCAGCGACTGTCGCCTGCCATGCGGCGATCAAGGTGAATATGCCGCTCGACCAGGAAAAGATGTCATGGTTGCTGCTCGAGTTGAGCAAGACTGAATGCCCCATGACATGCCCGCACGGCCGGCCGGTCGTGCTGCGGTACGACATGAAGGAAATTCAAAAGGCGTTTAAGAGAATCTAGCCGTTAGCCGACGACTCTCAGCAATCGCTGATAACTTTTCCGAGAGCACGGGAGAGGGAAAGAATTCCGGTGCAGGCCGAATGCCTTTGGCTGTTGCCAGAACGCTGATGGCCGAATACTGATGTCAGACGGCATCGAACCATCATGAACAAACCTCTTGTCATCGCCATTGATGGTCCGGCGGGCGCCGGCAAGAGCACCGTGGCCCAGATGCTTGCCGCCCGTTTGGGACTCGCCTATGTGGACAGTGGAGCGACTTATCGCGCGGCGGCGCTGAAAGTGATCGAATCCGGTGTCGCGCCGGACGATGAAGAAGGCATCGCGCGGGTCGTTGCAGCCGCAGACATCCGCTTCGTTTCCCATGGAACGCAACCGCAGGTTTTTCTCGATGGGAAAGATGTCACCACCAAAATACGAACTCCGGAGGTCACTCAGGCTGCGTCGCGCGTCTCCCGCCTGCCCGCAGTCCGCCAGAAGCTGATTGCGTTGCAGAGATCCATGGTCAGGGAGCCGGGAGTTGTCATGGAGGGACGCGATATCGGCACGGTGGTCTTCCCGGATGCGCCTCTCAAAATCTTCCTTCTGGCTGAGCCTGAAGAACGCGCGCGGCGCAGGGTACGGCAAGATCAGCAGGAAGGACGTCCGGCTTCACTTGAAGAAACACTGGCGGAAATTTCAAGACGCGACCGGCGTGATGCAGAACGGCAGGTTTCGCCCCTGGTCCCCGCCGAAGACGCCGTCATCTTAGACTCCACCCGGCTGACGGCTGAAGAAGTTGTTGAACAGATCCTGGAACTGGTACGGGCGAGGAAGTTGCTCGATCTTCAATAGGTTTCCTGTTCGAGGAAATGCGGCGTGACTTTACCTTCCTCCATTCGACATTGAGGCCAGGAACTCGGCGTTGTTCTTGGTCTTCGAAAGCTTGTCGATGATCAACTCCATTGACTCGACCGGCGACAGCGGGTTCAGCACCTTGCGCAGCACCCAGATACGGTTGAGTTCGTCTTTAGGCACGAGCAACTCTTCCTTCCGCGTGCCGGACTTGTTGATATCGATGGCTGGGAAGACGCGCTTGTCCACGAGCTTGCGGTCGAGGTGAACTTCCATGTTGCCTGTGCCCTTGAATTCTTCAAAGATCACGTCATCCATGCGGCTGCCGGTATCGATCAGTGCGGTTGCGATGATCGTCAGGCTGCCACCTTCCTCGACGTTGCGCGCGGAGCCGAAGAAGCGCTTGGGGCGCTGAAGGGCGTTTGAATCGACGCCGCCGGACAGCACCTTGCCCGAAGGCGGCACGACCGTGTTGTAGGCGCGCGCCAGGCGCGTGATCGAGTCAAGCAGGATCACCACGTCGCGCTTGTGCTCAACCAGCCGCTTGGCCTTTTCGATCACCATTTCCGCCACCTGGACGTGCCGGGCCGCAGGCTCGTCGAACGTCGAGCTGATGACCTCGCCCTCCACGGTCCGCTGCATGTCCGTCACTTCTTCCGGCCGTTCGTCAATCAGCAGAACGATCAGCGTGACTTCGGGATGATTCGCAGTGATCGAATTGGCGATCGTCTGGAGCAGCATCGTCTTGCCCGTGCGCGGCGGAGAGACGATCAGTCCGCGCTGGCCCTTGCCGATGGGCGTCAGCAGATCGAGGACGCGAGCAGAGATGTTGTCCTTCGTCGTCTCGAGCCGCAGCCGCTCCATCGGATAAAGCGGCGTAAGGTTGTCAAAGAAGATCTTGTTGCGCGCTTCATCGGGCGGCTCAAAGTTGATGGCCTCAACCTTGATCAGCGCGAAATAGCGCTCGCCCTCTTTCGGCGGACGGATCTGTCCGGACACGGTATCGCCAGTGCGCAGGTCAAACTTGCGGATCTGCGAAGGCGACACATAGATGTCGTCCGGGCCCGGCAGATAGTTGTAGTCGGGTGCACGCAGGAAGCCGAAGCCGTCAGGCAGACACTCGAGCACTCCTTCAGAAAAAATCAGGCCTGCCTTCTCGGTTTGTGCCTGAAGGATCTTGAAGATCAGTTCCTGCTTGCGCATGCCCGTAGCGCCAACGACCCCAAGGTCTTTGGCCACCTGCGTCAGCGTAGCGATATTCATCTCCTTCAGCTTGGCAATATCGAGGATTTCACTTTCTTTCAACTCCTCGATTTTCTCTTCCTGCACTTCGATGGGTTTTTCTTCTTGTTTTTTGGACGGCATAATACACTCTCAATTTCAATTGAATTCAGGACCTCTGGGCTTTTTGCCCATCAGGCCCGGTCGACCCCTGCTTCTTTGATGCCCCTTGGACGTTCCAGAAATTGAACTGAACAGCTCATTCAGGCAAGTCAGCAGGAATCCAAATGGTACAGACCCTGGCAGCTATTTTGAGACTTTTCAATCCGAAAATTGGCTTGGATCAATTGACGCTAACTCTTGACGCAGCGGGAAAAAACCAGCTTGTGTCCTGAGTGGATGCGATTGTTTTGGACAACATCCGGCCTGCTGTACTTCCATAAACTACGCTCTGCCCCGGCGCCTTCACTATGAACTATGAATCGGTATAACTCCTTGCAGCGGCTGCTTTGAGGAGCCGGCGAGTTGCCCCATTGCAGGCAAATTCCACGGAGACCCGTCAGTTGGTCAAGGACTCGCGGTCGGAATCCAGCGGGGCCTCAAGCGGCCGGGCCCCTTCGGGTTCTGCGGCAATGGCCGAGATTTCCTCGATCTTCCGTTCGAGCGCAAGATCCAGGACCTCGTCCATGGTCTCAACGAACCTGATGGCCATATCCTCCTGAATGTTCTCCGGAATCTCTGAAAGGTCCTTTTCATTGTCCCGTGGCAGGAGCACAGTCCGGTTGCCGGCGCGGTGGGCCGCCAGGATCTTCTCCTTCACGCCGCCGATCGGCAGCACTTTGCCCCGCAGCGTGATTTCGCCGGTCATGGCAATATCACGGTCAACGGGAATCTTCGTAAGGGCGCTGACCATTGCTGTCGCCAGCGTGATACCCGCCGAAGGCCCGTCTTTGGGGATTGACCCTTCGGGAATGTGAATATGAATGTCCACACGGCGATAAAAGTCCGGCGGCAACCCCAGGCGCGAAGCTCTGGAGCGCACATAGCTCAAGGCCGCCTGTGCCGACTCCTGCATCACGTCGCCCAGTTTGCCCGTCAGAGTCAGCTTGCCCTTCCCCGTCATCACCGTGGCTTCGATGTTCAGGATCTGGCCTCCGACTTCGGTCCATGCCAGACCCGTCGCCAGACCCACTTCGTTCTTTTCTTCGGCCTTCGTATCGCGGAACTTGATCACGCCAAGGTATTCCTGCAGGTCTTCAGGCCGGACAAGAATTTTAAGTTCGTGTCCGTCTTGAACCACCTTCCGCGCGACCTTGCGGCTGATGTTGGCGATTTCGCGCTCGAGGTTCCGGACGCCCGCCTCGCGCGTGTAATTGCGAATGATATTGATGATCGCCTCATCTTCAAATTTCAGGTTGTGTTCTTTCAGGCCTGTGGCCTCGCGCTGCTTGGGGACAAGGAAGCGCTTGGCGATTTCCAGCTTTTCCGCTTCCGTATACCCGGAAAGCCGCAGGATTTCCATGCGGTCCTGGAGCGGCTGCGGAATGGTGTGGATCACATTCGCCGTGGTGATGAAGAAAACCTTTGAGAGATCGTATTCGACGTCGAGGTAGTGGTCCGTAAAAGCGTTGTTCTGCTCCGGATCGAGGACTTCCAGGAGCGCCGCTGAAGGGTCGCCGCGAAAGTCCATGCTCATCTTGTCAACTTCATCGAGCAGGAACACCGGGTTGACTGTCCCCGCTTTCTTCATCATCTGGATGATCTGACCGGGCAGCGCGCCGATGTAAGTCCTCCGGTGGCCGCGGATTTCGGCTTCGTCCCGTACTCCGCCAAGCGACAGGCGCACGAATTTTCTTCCTGTAGCGCGGGCAATGGAGCGTCCCAGCGACGTCTTCCCCACTCCCGGAGGGCCGACGAAGCAGAGGATCGAACCCCGCGGCGTCTTTACGAGTTGTCGGACAGCCAGAAATTCCAGGATGCGCTCCTTGATCTTTTCGAGACCGTAATGGTCTTCATTCAGGATTCGTTCCGCCCGGCGGATGTCCCGGATTTCCTTGGATTTCTTTTTCCAGGGTACGGCCAGCAGCCAGTCAAGATAGTTGCGCGAAACGGTTGATTCCGCCGACATGGGAGGCATCAGTTCCAGACGCTTAATTTCAGTCATCGCCTTGTCATAAGCGTCTTTGGTCATGCCTGCGGCTTCGATCTTTTTCTTCAGCTCATCAATTTCGCTCTTCTCGTTGCGGCCGAGTTCCTTCTGGATGGCTTTGATCTTTTCGTTCAGGTAATACTCGCGCTGCGCGCGCTCCATCTGCCGCTTCACGCGCCCCTGGATTGAGCGGTCCACGTTCAGTTTTTCGATTTCGATGTCCAGGATGTCCGCCAAACGCGTCAGACGATCAACGGGATCGAAAAGTTCCAGCAATTCCTGCTTCTCTTCGATGCTGATGCTGAGGTTGGCGGCCACCGTGTCCGTGAATTTACTGATCTCGTCCACCTTGGCGGCGGCAATCATCGTCTCGTAGTTCAGGCTTTGAGAGAGCTTCACATACTGCTCGAAGAGCGAAATCACCCGCTGAACAAGCTGTTCCAGGCTGGGCGTGCTGACAATCCTGAAAGAGACCGTCTTGACGCTGGCGCGAAAATATCCTTCGTCGGTCGTGATCTTCAGGATCTTTCCGCGCTCGCTTCCTTCCACGAGCACCTTGATGTTGCCATCCGGAAGCTTCAGGCTCTGAATGATGTTGGCGATGGTCCCCACCTGGTAGATATCGTTCGGTTTGGGGTCGTCCACCGAGGCGTCGTGCTGCGTAGCGAGAAAAATCTTCTTATCGCCGGCAAGAGCTTCTTCCAGCGCCCGGATGGAGCTTTCGCGTCCCACCACGAATGGCGTCATCATGTACGGGAAAATCACGACGTCCCGGATGGGCATCATGGGGAGTACGCGCGTTTCGCCTTTTTCTCGGCCTGAAAACATAGCAGAATCCATTAACTTGCCTTTTCAAAAAGAGATGGGTCAAAAAGTATCTCGTGCTTCTCGACCATTTCCTCCGTCACCACGAACTCACGGATGGTTCGCTGGCTGGGTAGATGATACATCAAGTCAAGCATCAGGTCTTCAAGGATCATGCGAAGGCCCCGCGCCCCAAGTTTGCGCTGAATGGCCTGTTTTGCGATCGCCCTCAACGCGCCCTCAGTGAATTTCAGCTTGACGTTCTCATATTCGAACAACCGCTGGTACTGGCGAACAAGAGCGTTCTTGGGCTCGGTCAGAATTTCAACCAGCGCCTTCTCATCCAGATCGCTCAGGACGCTGATCACGGGCAGACGTCCCACAAACTCCGGAATCAGCCCGTAGCGGATCAAATCAACCGGCTGGACCTGCTCCAGCATCTCGATATTCCGGCGCCCGGATAGAGGCTCCTGAGCCTCTTCGGAAACGTGGAACCCCAGAGACTTCTTTCCCATGCGCCGTTCAATGATTTTCTCCAGGCCGACAAACGCCCCGCCGCAGATGAAAAGAATGTTCGTCGTGTCGACCGGAGTAAATTCCTGGTGGGGGTGCTTCCGTCCGCCCTGAGGAGGCACATTCGCCACAGTTCCTTCCAGGATTTTGAGCAGCGCCTGCTGAACACCTTCTCCGGAAACGTCGCGCGTGATCGACGGGTTTTCGTCTTTGCGGGAAATCTTATCGATTTCATCGATATAAATGATCCCCTGCTGCGCCCGCTGAACGTCGCCTTGAGCGTTCTGAAGGAGTTTCAGGATGATGTTTTCGACGTCCTCGCCGACGTAGCCGGCCTCGGTCAACGTCGTCGCATCAACTATCGCGAACGGAACTTCCAGCAACCGCGCCAGGGTCTGTGCCAGGAGCGTTTTGCCGGTCCCCGTCGGCCCAATCAGCAGGATGTTGGACTTAGTCAGTTCAACATCATTGCGCACCTTGGCCAGCATGATGCGTTTGTAGTGGTTGTAAACCGCTACAGCCAGTTTTTTCTTTGCTTTGTCCTGGCCAATGACGTACTCATCGAGGAAGCGCTTGACCTCTGCGGGACGCGGCAGCTTGGCTTCAACCGCAGGGACCCGTTCGGCCTGCTCTTCTTCAAGGATTGTATTGCAAATCGCTACGCATTCGTCGCAGATATAAGCTCGTGGATGATCGCCGGGAGATGATATTAACTTTCCTACTGCGTCCTGGGTTTTCTGGCAGAATGAGCAACGAAGAATTTCATCTGAGACCAGTCGTTTCAATTAAGGTCCCCTCCGTTATTTATGCTTTTCGATGATTTCATCGACGATACCGTACTCCTTTGCCTGCTGGGCGTTCATCCAGAAGTCGCGCTCAACGTCGCGCTCGATCTTTTCGAGCGGCTGGCCGGTGTGCTTGGCCATAATCTCGTTCAGTCCCGCCCGGACACGGAGAATTTCACGCGCATGAATATCGATATCGGTCGCCTGGCCGGACAGTCCGCCCATCGTCGGCTGATGGATCAAGACCCTCGAGTTCGGCAGCGCAAAACGCTTCCCGCGTGTCCCGGCTGCCAGCAGCAGCGCAGCGACGCTGGCCGCCTGCCCGATGCAGATCGTGGCCACGTCGGGGCGGATAAACTGCATGGTATCGTAGATGGCCATTCCCGCGGTGACGACGCCACCGGGAGAATTGATATACAGTGACACGTCCTTTTCAGGGTCTTCCGCTTCCAGAAACAGCAACTGCGCCGTCACCAGATTGGCAACGTTATCATCAATGGGGGTTCCGATAAAAATGATATTGTCGCGAAGCAGACGGGAATAAATGTCGTAAGCCCTTTCGCCGCGGTTCGTCTGCTCGACGACCATAGGAATCAATGTCATTGCTGGTCTTTCCATACTTGCTAACTCTCCCTGCCGTTACCCTTTGGCCTGGTCCGAGACTGCTTCGGATTTAGGTTTGATTTTAGCGTTGCGGTAAATGAGGTCAAGGGCCTTCTGATTGCGGAGCCTATTCGTTATTTTAGAAAGCTCATCGTCGCGTGTCAAGCGAGTCTTGACCGCTGCCGGGGCTTCGTGGCGCTCCTGCGCAATTTCCCGGATGATCTCATCGACCTCCTCGTCGGTAACTTCAATCCCCTCGGCCTCTGCTACTTTTTCAAGAATCAGTGAACCACGAACATCCTTCTCTGCTTCGGGCCGACCTTCTTCCCGTAGCTTTTGCCAGTCAATTCGAAGGTTGCGGGGATCGAGCCCCTGCGAAATCAACCGGGTCAGGAACCTCTCCAGCCTCGCGTCCAATTGGGCATCGACGAGCGTTTCAGGAACGGGGAAGCTGTGCGCCGTCACGAGTTGGTTCAGGAGATTCTGCTTGGCTTCCACCTCTGCCTCGTGCTTCTTGCTCGCTGCCAGGTTTTCAGAAACTTTGGCCCTCAACTCCTCGAAAGTTTGGTATTGGCTCACTGACTTTGCGAACTCGTCATTCAACTCGGGAACAACTTTCCGCTTGATGCTCAGAACTTCCACCCGGTACCGGAACGTCTTCCCTGCCAGCGCTTTGGAAGTGTACTCTTCCGGGTAACTCACTTCAAATTCTCGAACGTCTCCGGGCTTAGCGCCACGAAGGTTCTCCGTAAAGGCAGGGGCCACGCCTTCAGCTCCGAGATGCACCATGGCGTCGCTGGCTTCAAGCGGCTTTGCCTGTGAATCAGCCTTGTCCTTTCCCCGGTAGTTTACGGTAACAAGGTCGCCCTCTTCTGCCCCACGGTCCTCTACAGGCTCGAAAGTCGCCGCACGCTCCTGTAAGTCTTTCAACGCCTGCGTCACCTCGGCTTCGCTCACTTCGGTCACGAGTTCTTCAACTTCAAGCCCTTTGTAGTCTTTCAGCTCGAACTCCGGGATGACTTCGAACTTGACAGTACAGGTTAGCGGGCGATCCTCATCAAATTTCAAATCCGCGAAATGCGGTCGCCCGACCACCGAGATCTTCTGTTCCTTGATTGCGCTTTCAAAGTACTTCGGCAGCAGCGTCTGCACAACTTCGTTGCGGATGTCTTCCCTGAAATGCCGGCGAACCAGTGAAGCCGGAGCGTGACCCGGGCGAAACCCAGGGATGCGGGCGACGCGCCGGTACTGTGCCGTCACAGCTTCGGATTCCTGTCTGACAATGTCAGGAGGGATTTCAATTACGAGTTCTTTCTTGCAAGTTTCTGATTCCACGGTTCCTCAGTAGCGGCTGTAAAGGTTGAAAGAGATCGGAGAGGTGGTCCTTTTAAATACTACCTGAAGGGATGGCCCAGCCGAGGGATAATTTCCCCAGCCCCCGGACCCAAATGTCAGTATACCATAAAGTTCCGGGCTGTCAACTAAACTGATTCGAGGAAAATTATCGCCTAACGCTGCCTCTTGATTCCCTACTACCTCCTTTTTAATTTGATGCCAAATCACGCTAAAAGTTTTGCACAACCCCCAGCTAAAGGTGCTGATTATCCTCGGATTAGCGGTACCATTCCTTTCAGTGTTTGGCATCCTCTCCTTACGCCACGCTTTTACGTCCTCATCATAGCTCAGTAGGGGCATTAGCGTTATCGCCTACACTGAAGAGCGCTGGCCCTTGAGGTTTATCGCTGGATTGCCACCCGCTCCTATGGTATCCTTCCGCCGGTTTCTACCCCGCTTTGCAGGATCAATTCAGCAGCGCGGTAACCCGGCAGGCGGGATCTACAGCAGTTTCAATGAGATAATCTGACCAGGAAAGGACGTTTCATCATGTTGGAGGATTCTGTTCTTGGCCCTGTCGTCAGCCGCAGATGTGTTCTTCGAGCATTGGCGGCGTCCCCTGCTCTGCTGGCGGGGGCACCCACTCTTCAAGCCCTGACGGACCTGAGCGGCTACTGGGTCCTGCTTGTTCCCACGGGTGACGGAAACTACCGCAAGACCTTTCTGCACCTGGAACAATCCGGCCACACTGTCACCGGCGAAGTCATGTACGGGGCCCGCAAGCTCGCCTTGAGCAATGGAAGCTTTCAAGACGGCAAGCTGCATTTTGAAGTCGTAATTCACCTCCGGCAGCAAACACGCCAGGTCGCTTATGACGGCCAGATGGCCGGCGGCAAGATTAATATGATGATCAGCTTCCCTGGCAGAAATCCGATAAGCGGTATAGCCGAGCGCACAACACGGGAGGCGACCCTCCCACCGAAGCCTCTCCCTCTACCCGCCCTGCGGGACCTGCCGGACAATGGCCTGGTCAGGACCCCGCCCATGGGCTGGAACAGTTGGAACAAGTTTTCCGGCCGTGTGGATGACAGTATCGTCCGTGCGGCGGCCGACGCCATGGTGGCCTCCGGCATGGCAAAAGTGGGCTACACTTACATCAACATCGATGATACCTGGCAGGGCCAGCGCGATAAAGACGGCAGAATCACGGGCAACCGGAAGTTCCCCGATATGAAGGCGCTTTGCGACTACGTTCATTCGAAGGGTCTCAAAATCGGAATCTATTCCGGCCCGGGTCCCACCACCTGCGCGGGGTATGAGGGCAGTTTTGGGCATGAGGAGCAGGACGCGCAGACCTACGCCGAATGGGGTTTCGATTACCTGAAATACGACTGGTGCAGCGCGGCAGAGATTTACAAAGATGAGGAGATGCGCCCCGTGTATCAGAAAATGGGCGAGGCTTTGCAAAAGACCGGACGCCCCATCGTGTACAGCCTTTGCCAGTATGGGCGCGATGATGTCTGGGGTTGGGGTGCCAAGGTCGGCGGCAATCTGTGGCGGACCACCGGAGACATCAGCGACCGCTGGGAACGGATGGACGAGATCGGTTTCAGCCAGTTCGCCATCCAGCACTACATGAAGCCGGGCCACTGGAACGATCCGGACATGCTCGAAGTAGGGAACGGCGGCATGACCAACGATGAGTACCGGACTCACATGAGTCTGTGGTGCCTGTTGGCCGCTCCGCTCCTGGCCGGAAACGACCTGAGTTCGATGACCGAAGAAACAAGGGAGATTTTGATGAACACCGAAGTGATCGCCATTAACCAGGATCAGGCCGCAAATCCTGCAAAGCTGGTTACACCGCTGGGCAAGCACGTGGTGGCCTACCGCAAGCTTTCCGATGGATCAACCGCTGTAGCTTTTTTCAACCGGGATGACAAGGAGGATGAAATCGGCGTCGAATGGTCTGCCGTGGAAATCGAGGGCAGAAATATCCGGGCTCGCGACCTGTGGAAACACGAAGCCCTCAAGGTCTCCCCCACGCATTATTCCGCAAGGGTCCCGGCGCATGGGGTCGTCATGCTGAGGGTCAAGCCAGGGAGTTGAATCTTCGTCATCTACAGATCAGCATGGATGCGGAACGCAGGGACAAAAACTGGGCCGCGATCGCGGTTGTATCCAGGATTCCAAATGTGCTGAAGATCCACTGAGGTGAACAATCCCCGCCAGAGGTGGAACGTATAATAACCCTCGATGATGTGCTCGGGGCCATAATTAAGTTTGCCGTCGCCCAAAATAAAACCCAGCCCGCCGAGCGCCAGATACTCGCGATGGTCACCTGATATGTAGTTCGTGACCGAGGCCAGGCCGAGCCTGTCGTGTGGCCGTCGCCAACGCCTCCCGCGCAGATCGAAACCGTAGGCAATTGTACGATCCACTTCGGTATAGGCGAACGACTCATTCTGACCGGCGTTCCATCCCCACCGCGCGTAGGACCTCAGATTCTGCGTAAGATTTTGCTCAAGGTTCACCCCAAAGCCGTACTTAATCCGCCCTTGCCGGCGCGTCAGCGTTATGTCCGGCACCGACACTAGCCCATCCCGGTACTGGTCAATGGCCTCTCGGTAGTTACCCATGTCCGCGTGGTTCACAAAGCTGAGCAGGCGGATTGCGCTTTTGCGGCCCGGAAGCAAGTCATGGTCAAGTTCAAACTCCACGTTTTCAGCGCGAGCGCGGGCGATGTCTGCATCGAGGTGAATGCCATTCGCGACCTTGGGCATGAGGGTCTCAGCAAACCGGAGGGCCCACTCACGGTCATCGTACTCCAACATCACGCCGTCCGTGTAACCGCGTGTATTCGCGGCATAGTCGTAAGCACCGTTGTTGTCAACCGTCCAGTTCATAAACTGAAGGTGGTCGTCGCTGCCCACAGCATTGTTGTCGAAAAAATCCACAAGGCTGAATTTCCCGGCAACGATCTCAATGCGGCGGACGGGAAGCTCTCCCCAAAACTCAAGCGGTCCGCGATCGCTCTCAGCCGTATCGTGGCTGAGCGGAATGATATGCCTTACCAGCAGCCGCGCAGCATACGGCGCTGCACCCAGGTCGGGATTCCTGACTACGTCCAGGTTTGTGTATCCGGCAAGGCCGAGTGCGTCACTGATACCGTGCCCTCCCGCACTTTCAACGTCAATGACTATTTCGGTGTCCGGGGCTATTTCCAGGCCCGTGTACAACGTCAAGACGTTGGACACGTCGAACTCCGCCTGGGGCTTCAGGCTGTTCGGCCCGCTGTATGGCGCGCGAAAGGCAGGGTGCCCCTGGCCGATAACATTGATCTGCCCTGAAACCCAGTAGCGGTCTGTTTCGGGATGGTCCAGGAGGGGAATATTCGAATCAGAGTCGGAAGGCGGAATCGACTGCGAAGACGACTGGGCGCACGCGGTTAGAGCAAACGACAATAGACACACGATCAGGCGGACTAAGGCGGTCGGCTTCGTTCGCATAAATGTCTGTCTCCGTCCATACTGATCACGGGTAAGCGCTGGGGAAAAAAGAGGACACGATCAGCATCGCCGTGAGACCAATCATCACGACGCAGGTGAGCCAGGCAATGGCGTTGAACGTGCGGGTGTTCTGATATTGGCCCATCAGGTCTTCGCGGTTTGAAAGGCGAAGCATGAAAATCAGCACAAACGGGAGCATGATGCCGTTCACGACCTGCGACAGCAGGATGATGGGAACCTGCATCTGATCACTTAGAACCAGAACAGCCAGCGCGCCCAATGCAATCAGTGTCGTATAGAGCCAGTAGAACGTCGGCGCTTCCTCAACGCGCTTATTGATCCCTGCTTCAATGCCGAGTCCCTCGCATACGTAGTAGGCTGTAGCGAGCGGAAGAATAGTGGCAGAAAGCAGAGCGGCATTGCACAGGCCAAAGGCAAACAAAGCGCTCGCAAGGCGACCCGCAAGCGGCCTCAGCGCCATCGCAGCGTCGCCCGCATCGGCAATGTTCCGATGCCCACTCACGTATAACGTGGCCGCACAGGCAACAATGATAAAAAAGGCAACAATATCCGTGAGAAAACAACCAATGATCACGTCCCAGCGCGAATAGGTCCAGTCCTTGATTTTTATGCCCTTTTCCACAACAGCAGACTGTAGGTAAAACTGCATCCAAGGAGCGATGGTGGTTCCGATCACCCCAAGAGTCATATAGAGGTAGCCGGAATCGAGTCGAAATGAAGGTCTCACCGTATTGATCATGGCTTGAGACCAGGAAGGACGCGCCAGGAAGGAGGAGATAGGATACGCAACGTAGAAGATGCAGCCTACCAGAAAAACTCTTTCCACGAATCTGTACGTGCCCTTCACCACCAGCGCCCACACCAGAAAGGCACCCAGCGGCACTGCAATGTATCTGCTGACACCAAAAACCGACATCCCTGAGGCCAGCCCGGCAAATTCCGAGACCGTATTGCCCAGGTCCGCCACTAACAAGCAAAACATCAGGAAGAAAGTAGTCCGAAATCCGTATTCCTCACGAATCAGGTCAGCCAGTCCCTTGCCTGTAACTACACCCATGCGGGCAACCATTTCCTGAACCACTATCAGTGCTATGGTCACCGGAATGAGCGTCCACAGCAGTGTGTATCCAAACTTTGCGCCCGCGACAGAATAGGTGTAGATTCCTCCCGGATCATTATCCACATTGGCCGTAATAATCCCCGGGCCGACAACAGCCAGGAAAATGAGCAGCTTAGTGCGAAACCTTTTCAGGCGTACGCGATCCATGGGTAACCTCTGCCGGACATCAGACCCCGACAGAATGCCTTTCTTACATGACTTCGGAATTCCTGCTTGTGCGAAAAGCCCCTCTACCGGCGGCGGACAACCAGGTCAAGAACATCATCAGCCGTCACCAGCCCCACCAAATGGTTCTTGTCATCCACCACCGGAAGGGCAAGAAGGTTATATTTTCTGAACAGGTCGATCACGGCCTTCGCGTCTGTATCCGTCTGTACACTTCGGACCTCTTCCACGGATAGGGCCCGCAGGGGAGTGTTGGCCGGGGCCAGCAGAATTCGCGCCAGCGGCACGGCCCCAACCAGGTGCTCCTCAGCATCAATCAAGTACACCGAATGGATCGATTCGATCGGCCCCTCGAACTGCTTCATGGCTTCAATGACGTTTTCAACAGTTGCTGATCCTTCGAGGGCAATATAATGCGTCGTCATCAGTGCACCGGCCGTGTCCTCCTCAAACCCGAGTAACTCCTTGACCTCCTGGGCGTCCTCCTTTTCCATATCGGCCAGCAGCTTTGCAGAGGTCTCGGGCGGCAGTTCCTGAAGAACGTCGGCGGCCTCGTCGGGCGGCATTTCGTCCACGATATCTGCGGCCTTTTCAACCGGAATGCTCTCCAGCAATTGTGCCTGCATGGCCGTTGGGATCTCAGACATAATCTGCGCCGCCGTCCCGTGATCAAGGGCCTCGATCAGGGAACGCTGCTCATCGCGGCTCAGTTCTTCCAGAATGTCCGCGATATCCGCGGGGTGCAGCCGCGCGAGTCGTTCATAGGAGATACGCAGCTTCAGCCGGCGCGAGGAATCCGGCTCGATCAAATTGACGAATTCCCAAGGGATCGTTCTAGAGGGGAAAAAACCGGAAATCTTGCGGATGGTATGCTTGGATGTCAGCCCCTGCAAGAGCCGCCGTACGGCCGCAGCCATTCCCACGTTGACATCCAGCACGCGCAATTCGATGTGTCCGTCGATGGGCTGGAGGTCAAAATCAACGTCATTCACACGAACTACTTTACGATGGTTCACGTCAATCACCTGCTGGTCGAGCACGTCCTTTCGGACACGCAAGAGTTCGCCCACCGGTTTGTTGCTATGAATTTCCTTGCGGCTCACGGACGTCTGCGCCGAGCGAACAGTGATGGCCTGCATCTGCTCGCGGAGGATGTGGACCTCGGTCTTGTCCAGAGTTCTCACATAGTAGGCTGCCACGCGCATCGCGTTCTGGTTGGGATCGATTCCCAGATCAACGATCCTTCCGATGTAAGCGCCCGTCACGTCATAGACCGGCAGGTTCTCAATTTCAGTAAAGTAGATCATTGCTTCCTCCCGCGAATAGGCATCTCCGCAACGCCCGCGCCGGCATCGGACGAGGCCTGTTGCCCAATGCCGTTTGGAAAATTAAAAACCCCGTGTGAGCCGCAGCTCCCACGGGGCCGAAAAAACCATCCGCGCCGAACTTTCGGCGGGACAACCTCCTGGTCTGAGCTTCAGCTCCACACAACGTACATTCCCCGTCCTCATGAGGACAGCCACCTTAGGCAAAGCCTTAATCCGACTGTGCCTGCTCTACCCGTTGGCGCGTCTCCGCGTTTCCGGGCAGTGGCTTGTGTTTGCGTGGTAACCTCGCCTAACGAGGCCTGCGCTTATTTTTCTTGGACCCGATTGCCTCCTCGCGCTGACAAATATCTCCATTAACTTTCATACAAATAGCTCTGGAGTTTGTCAAGAAAAAAGCCGCACCGTCCGCATTTAGCGGACTTTCAAGCATGCACGAGAATCCGCCCAGCACACAAGTAAGTTTATTTCAGTTGTCCCATAGCGTATTTGATCCCGTTCAGGAGCAGTTCCTGGTACCACTGGCTGTTCCAAACGGCGTCTTCGTGGCCGAGCGCAGTATAGAACACGCGGCCTTTACCGTCGCGCCGCGTCCAGGCGAGCGGCCACCCATAGAAGCGGCGGTGAACGCCAGGCTTGCGCAGGTTCACCGAGTTCGGATCAAGCCGCAGCAGCACATGCGAGGTTTTGTATTGGAAATCGGCGATCTGGTAGATCTCATCATTCACCTGGAACGATTTCCCGAGGAAACTCACGATGGGGTCTGACGGGTCCGCCACGTCCACGGTCACCTGCTGATGCCACGGGTGGTCGTTGAAGTAGCCGCCAATCAGTTCCAGGTAGGGCTCCCACTCATAGAAAGTGTCCGTAGCGCTGTGTACGCCCACAAACCCGTGTCCTGACCGGATGAAATTAATGAAGGCATTCTTCTCAGCCTCGGTCATCGGAAGCTCACCCGTTGTGTAAAACATCACCACATCGTATTTCTTCAGGTTTTCAGGCGTGAACGCTCCAACGTCCTGCGTCACCGTCGTATCAAACAGTCCGGACCGCTCGCCGATTTGCTTTACGATGCCCTCCGACGGGGCCACGCTCGCGTGCTTGTAACCGGCCGAAAGCGTCATGTAAAGCAAATGTCCCTTGCGCGGCTTAGCCAGAGCCTTCTGACTGAAACTGAAAAATCCCGCACCAGTCATCAGAATGCAAGACAACACCAGGATGAAAGAGTTCCGCATCTCGACTCCTCTCGGGAAAATGAATTGTAACTTCAGAAACGAACACACCTCCGCGATCAGGTCCAATCGAATAAAGACAGTTACGCCTTTCCTGCGCGTTGTGCGACAGGCTGGGCGCTCAGCGCCCTGGCAATCTCCTGACAGAACGCCGGAAGGTCCGTGGGCTTCCGCGACGTGATCAGATTACCGTCAACGGCAACTTCCTCATCCACGTATTTCGCACCCGCGTGAATCATGTCATCCTTGATGGCCGTAAAGCAAGTGGCTTTTCGACCCCGGACGACATCCGCCGAGCAGAGCAGCCATCCGCCATGGCAGATCGCCGCCACCACCTTGCCGGCGTTGAACATGTCGCGCACTAGCCTGACCATGCGCTCATCCTGCCGCAGGAAATCCGGCGCCCAACCGCCGGGGATCACTACGGCGTCAAAGTCCGCTGCGCTTACATCCCCGACCGACTTATCCGCGACAATGGGATAGCCTTTCTTGCTTTCGTAAGTCTTGCCGGCTGCTGCACCCACAGCCACAGTTTCCGCACCGTCTTCGCGGAACCGCAGCAGAGGATACCAAACCTCCAGTTCCTGATACTGGTCTGCGACGAGCACAGCAATCTTCTTTCCTTTAAGATACATGATGTCCTCCTTTTCCAAGTGCTTTGCGCCTATGTTAGCAAAGTCACTGGAAGTATTTGTAGCACAGCGCCGCTGTCCTGTTTTGCGGACTGACTTCGAATCCTCCCCAATTGCCGAAATGTCAGACAGGCCTTGCGGATTAAGAACCACCTGACGTGTGATGGCTGCTGCGAAAAACCCGTCCATGCCGTGCAGGTCCGGCCTGGTGCGGAAGTAACCGTTCTCATCGATCAGCGGGCCGAGCTTCGGAAAGCTTTTGACAAGCTCCTCCCGGCCAAGCCTGCGGAAGCCCGCAGCCGATGCCAGAACGCGCTCGACCACGATTTCGTTTTCCTCCGGCTCCAGCGAACACGTGGCATAAACCAGTCTTCCTCCGGGCGCGAGTGCCGCGAGTGCGTTTGCCAGAATCTTCGATTGGATTGCAGCCAGCCTCGGCAGATCTTCCGGCGCAAGTCGCCATTTGATTTCTGGATTACGTGCCAGAGTTCCCGTCCCCGAACAGGGAGCATCCACCAGAATGCGATCAAACTGCCGGTTGAATGGAAGCTGTTCGGTTGCGTCCAGCCGCACAGGCCGCACCGCCTTGGCATTTTGGGTGAGGCGCGGCAAGAGCTTCCGCATTGTTCGCAACCGCCGGGCGCTGGGGTCGCAGGCCACAATCAGCCCCTCACCAACGGCATCCGCCAGCAGGTTCGTCTTCATGCCCGGCGCGGCGCAAACGTCAAGGACCCGGTCTCCCGCACGCACGCCAACCAACTCTGCAACCAGTTGCGATGCCTCATCCTGAACGGCCAGTCCCAATTCTTCAGCGATTCTTGCCGCAGCAGCCTCGCCGGATTCAACAATCAAAGCCTGCCGCGCATATCTGCCCCGACGGACCTTGAATCCCTTCTCTTCTAACTTACCGATGACCTCATCCGGCTCCGGTGTACAGGAAGTAATTCGCAGCGTCGTGGCGGGAACCTGGGTTCCCATCCAGGCAAGCCGGTTGGCAGCTTCGGCGCCGAAGTTCGACTCCCATCGCTCCAGAAGCCACGGCGGAAGCGTCCGGCCGACGGCCGCCGAAAATTCAACGTCATTCAAAACATCTGCGCCGTGTCTCAGCGGGAAGCCGACCGGCTCGCACTTTCGCAGGACCGCATTCACGAGGCCGGCAGCCGACCGCTTGCGCGCGAGCTTCGTGAGTTCAACAGACTCGTTGACAGCGGCAGACTTTGGAATTCTCTCGAGGAAGACAATCTGATAGATGCCCATTCGCAGGGCCGTAATGACTTCACGATCAAGTGATCCGATAGCTTTCCCGGAAAGACGCTCGAGGCGATCATCGATCTCGCCGCGCCACCGGAGCACGCCCATCACGATTTCCGTGGCAAGCGCGCGATCCCGTTCGCTCAGATCTGAAACTTCACTTCGCCGAAGCAGTTCATCGGCGAAGCCTTCACCGGCGTCAATCTTAAGGAGAATCTCAAAGGCAATTTTGCGGGCGGGTGAAACTTTCGCCAAGGCGGCAGACCTCAGGAACCGACCTTTTCACCGGACTGGACGCGGGCGCCGTTCACAAAGTCGCGCGCACCGAGCCGCTTGCGACCTTCAAGCTGAACTTCGTGAAGCACGAGCATCGTACCCGCACCACAGGCCACGGCTAAGCGGCCGCCATCGAGCAAGAGGGTGCCGGGAGCAATGGCCGTTTCTCCTGCCGCTGGAACCGGCTCCGCCCGCCAGATGTGCAACTGCTTGCCGCGAAAGGAAGTATAAGCGCCGGGCCAGGGGACAAGCCCGCGAACGCGCCGGGCGATTTCATCCGCAGGCCGGGTCCAATCGATGAGGCCGTCCTCCTTCTTGAGCCTTGGGGCCAGCGTAGCGAACCGCGAGTCCTGTGGCCGGGGAACAATCTCGCCACGTTCAAGTTTGCGCAACGTTTCCACCATCAGGTCGGCGCCGATCACGCTGAGGCGCTGGCTCAGCGTTTCCGTCGTGTCGTCGTCGTGGATCGGCTCGCGCCGTTCGAGAAGAACCTCACCGGTGTCCATGCCGGCATCGATTTTCATCGTCGTGACGCCCGTCTCCTTTTCTCCCCGGATAATCGCCCAGGCAATCGGTGCGGCACCGCGGTACTTCGGTAGAAGCGAGGCATGCAGATTGATGCAACCATAGGGCGGAAGGTCAATCATCCATTGTGGAACGATTTGGCCATAAGCCACGATCACAATAGCGTCTGGGCGATATTGGGAAATGAAATTCCGTGCCTCTTCGGTCCTCAGCTTTGCAGGCTGATAAATCGGCAGGCCGTGACGGAGCGCCGCTTCCTTAACGGCCGAAGGCTGCACTTTATGGCCGCGGTCGCGCGGCTCGTCCGGATTCGTGATAACCAGTTGAATCGGGAACTTCTCTGCGATCAGCCTTTCGAGCGTGGGAACGGCGAATTGGGGTGTACCGCAAAAAATCAGGTTCATCGCAGGTGTCCGGCGGAAGCAGTCCTTCGCAGGAATTTATTGAGGATTACGAATTATACTGAAAACCTCTACCGTAGCACTGGTCTTCCCATTGCAGGATTCCGGCGCGTGGTACGGGGCCGCTGCAGAGCTTGTTGGCCGTGTAGATTGTAAGGCCCATTAATGCCGGGCCTGAATTTATCCTACCATTCTCCTGCTTTAGCCATTTTCCAAACCTTGCGCTTGATGGACTCCCGCTTGAGCCGCGTCAGGTGATGAATGAAGAGCTTGCCGTTCAGATGGTCCGTCTCATGGCAGAAGGCGCGGGCCAGCAACCCTTCGCCGGTCATGGTGAATTCCTCTCCTTTCAGGTTTTGCGCACGAACCGTGACCCGCAACGGGCGGGGAGTCTTTGCACGGAAATCCGGCAAGCTCAGGCAGCCCTCTTCCTCGGTCTGTTTTCCCTCGACAGCAATAATCTCGGGGTTCGCCAGCACCAGCTTCGCCGACGGGTCCTTGCCGGAAGTGATATCAATCACGCAAATCCTCTTAGGAATGCCAATCTGAGGAGCAGCGAGGCCGACTCCGTTTGCGGCGTACATGGTTTCAAACATGTCGGCAACCAGCTTCTCGAGTTCAGCATTAAACTCCGTCACCGGCTCGGTGCCGGCTTCCAAAACTTTGTTTCCGTACTTTACGATGGGATAGATCATTTTTCGATTCAGTCAAGATCCACTTGGAATTTTCGATCAGCCCGCCCGTTCTGACATCAACAATCCGAAAATAGAGCACGTTGGAATGTGCTTGAACCGGCTCGCTCGGAAAGTCCGCTTTACGGCTTGAGCACGAGCAGTGTAAAACTGTTCGGAACAATCCGCGGCCTCTGAAATCCGTGCTGCTCGCGGGGCCCGGCGGGACGGGGCATGAACCGGGCGGTCACCAGAAATACCGTGTGGGTTTTCGGGTCCAGTTCCATCGTGCGTGCTCCGCGCTCGGTTGGGACGTTCTCCACAACCTTGAACTCCGTGGGCGACTCTTCCTTCACTACCGTCAGCGTGCCCGATCCGTTGGAACTGAAGGCCAGGTCGGTCTGGGGATCAAAGCGGTTAGCATCCACGCCGGCCCCGATCGCGGGCGTTGCGACTACCTTGCCCGTGCTGGCGTTGATCACGGCCATCATTTCGTTATGACACCCGGCAAACAGGATGTTGTGCCTTGCATCAATCGCCAGACCTGACGGCGATTCGCAAGGCGCCATCGGCCAGCGCGATTCGATCTTGAGAGTGTGGGCGTTGATGGCCAGTTCAACGCTCTTGTCTTCCAGGTTGTTGTAAATCATTCCGCGCCCGTTGGGAACGGCAAACTCCGGCTTTCCCCCAAGTGCAATCGTACCGACGACCTTCAGGGTCTTTGCGTCGATGGCAGTTGCATCATCACTTCGGCCATTGAATGTGAAGACCCTCCGTGAAGAGGGATCATATGTGATGCAGTCGGGGTTGTGGCCGGTGACTTTAACCGTGCCAATAGTCTTCAGCGTTTTCAGATCAAAGACCGTCACCTCGTCCGCCTGCCCATCGCTGATAAATCCCCGATTGAGTTCCGGAGCTACAGCGATACCATGAACGCCCGGCGTGTCAGGAATGTCCCCAATCACTTTGTAAGTCTCCGGGTTAATCACCAATACATGCGTACCGTGAGAAACAAACAAGTGCCGATTCAGTGGGTCAAAGCCCAGATAGTCCCAGAACCCCTCGCCACCCAGCACTACTTTCTTAACGAGGTGATAGTTGACTGACGTCGAACCGCTCAGCGGACTTGCTGGACTGGCCACTGCCGAAACCAGAAGTCCACTGACCAAAAGAAGGAAGAAACTCGGGCACTTTCGTATCACGGATTTCATAAGTCCTCCTCTCCTCTTCAGCCGTTTTTCAAGAAGCACCTGAATTCGGGTCAGCGTGCTCACCATGCTGCGCACAGCAATAAACCGCAGCCTTGTTCGGGCGCTCACCCTGGCAAACAGGCGGCCCGTGCATGAGACGGATACGGTGGACCCTCCGTCCACAAAATGAAAAAGAACCGCTCAGCGTAACGCGCACGGCCTAATACCGCCGCACTTGCTCCTGGTATGCCGCGAAATTTCGCCGGGTCTCCTCGAGCGAGTCTCCGCCAAACTTTTCAAGGAAAGCGCGCGCCAGAACCAGCGCGACCATTGCTTCCCCCACAACGCCCGCTGCCGGAACAACGCAAACATCCGAGCGCTCGTAGGCGGCCTTCACTGGCTCCCGCGTTGCAAAATCGACGGACTCAAGCGGCCTGCGCAATGTAGAGATCGGCTTCAGGTAGCCTCGGACGACAATCGGCTCGCCATTCGACATTCCGCCTTCAAGCCCGCCCGCGCGGTTCGATTTCCTTGTAAAACGCCGTTGCTCGCGGTCATAGCCAATTTCATCGTGGACGCCGGAACCGCGCGTCGCAGCGTTTTCGATTCCAGTCCCGATTTCAACCGCCTTGACCGCCTGAATGGACATGACCGCCTGTGCCAGTTGGCCATCAAGCTTCTCGTCCCACTGCACGAAGGAACCAAGCCCGGGTGGAGCGCCTATGGCGATCACTTCGAATGTACCGCCAACGGTGTCGCGCTCCTGGATGGCCTTATCCACTTCAGCCTTCATCCGCGCCTCGACTTCTGGGTCAACGCAGTTGAGGACGATTTCTTCAACTTCGCGCAGTGCCAGGATGCGTTCGAATGGAACATTGTTCTCTGAAAGGGCAACATTCCCCACCGCAACGACGTGGCTGGCAATCTGAATCCCGAATTGCATCAGGAACAGCTTGGCCAGCGAACCAATGGCAACGCGAGCAGCCGTTTCGCGGGCGCTGGCGCGCTCCAGCACGTAACGGGCATCGGGGAAATTGTATTTCAGGCAGCCGGCGAGATCGGCGTGGCCCGGTCGCGGCGACGTTACGGGCCTGTATTTTTCGCGCGTCTCCGGCAGGTCTTCGACGGACATCGATGCCTGCCAGTTCTTCCAGTCGCGGTTTTCGATCAGTATGGCGATGGGCGACCCAATCGTTTCACCATGACGCACGCCCGAGAGAAACTGGGCGGTGTCCGACTCGATTTTCATACGGCCGCCTCGTCCGTATCCGCCCATGCGCCGCTTCAACTCGCGATCGACGTAGGCAAAATCCACCGGCACATGCGCCGGCAATCCCATCAAAATCGCGACAAGCGCCTGTCCGTGTGACTCACCCGCCGTGTAAAATCGAAGCATATTGAATATTGTGGGACTTTCTCCGGCTCTGGCAATTCACCCGCTTAGAGCGTCGTATTCGAAAGGACGCCAATTTGTCCGTGCGTAGAATTGCTCCGAGCTTCTTTCAGGATCTTGCTCGCGTTATCCGTAACAGGTCAGTGTCGGAAAACGTAAAAAATCCTGTAAGCAAAGACTGCTGGAACCGCAGCAAGTCGTGCCCTCTCACGAACTCCAGGCAACCAGAAAACCGGAAGCTAGCAATTTTACCCGAAGCCTGCAAGGTGGTCAAAAATAAGGTGCGTCCGGGGAATCGAGCTTAAGATCCTGTACTGCTGTAGTTCTCCACCCCACGGTTCCAGACGAAGACTGCGAGCATAAAAAACGCTGTCGCCACAAACGGGACCAGATAGAAGTATGTGTTAAATGCCGTTCGCCCCAAAAAACGGGTTGTGGGATAGAACGACGCGAATCCGAAGGGAATAATCCAACTCAGCATGAACTGGATGAAGACATTATAGATCGTCAGCGGATAGCGGCCGAAGGTCAGCATATTAAAGACAGGCGGCACGATGCCGACGCGGTCTTCAAACCAGAACGATACGGCAGTGAGCATCAGGAAGACTGCAAGATAGATCACCGCACCCGAGGCCACCATCAAGATAAACCAAAGATAATTCGCGGCAGGCCACGGAAGGTGCAGTCGCTTCGCCGAGACAGCCACCACGAAGGCGCCCGTAACAACCTCCTGGAGCGATTCCAGTCGGAACTTCTCGAACAGTACCTGGAAAAGAGTGTCCACAGGGCGCAGCAGGATGCGATCAAAGCGGCCCTGAATGATGTAAATGTCGCCGAACTGGTAAAGGTTCCAACTCACGACGTTGAAAAAACCAAGGGGAATCAACGAAAAACCGTAGAGAAAAAGGATTTCATAAAATGACCAGTCCTGGAGCTTCGGTATCTTCGTGAAAAGCACCAGGACAAAACCAAAGCCCAGCACCGTGGCAGCCATCGAAGAAAAGAAGGCGATGAAAAAGTCGGCCTTGTACTCCAGCCGGACTTTGGCGTACTGAGCGAAATATAGAGCGAAGAGGCGAATGTGGCGTTTCATACAGATTTCGCGGTACGCAGATAAAGAATTATGAAGTCTGAATTATATAAATGATGCCATTCACGCTCTATTACCGAGAAATGAAATGGCTTCAGTTATGAATGTCTCCATGTTGCAAAGAGTCCGCATTTACGCTTATTCAGAATTCATAATTGGTTGTCACCCTCCCTGGATCGTAATCTTCCTGGTCGACCACTTCCAGAACAGATGGCCGGTGGCCACAATCGCCGCGACCCAGAAAACCTGCGTGCCAAGCGCCCTCAGAATTCCAAAACCGCTGATTTTGCCCAGGTACAGCAGCACGGGAATGTAACTGATGTATTGGAAAGGCATGAAAGCAAACGCCACCTGGAAAACATGCGGAAAGAATGAAATGGGAATCAGTAATCCGGAAAAAAGCTCCAGCAGAAAGTACTTGGCACGCAGCAGGCCAAGGATTGATTTCAAATGCACGGCAAACGTGCCGACGGCAAAGTTGATACCGGCGACGAGGAAGAAGCTGAGCACTACGCTCAGCAGGAACCCGATGAAGCTTGCGACGCCGGCAGGGCGCCGCAGAGGATAGACCAGAAGCAGGACAATGGCGGTAGGCACGGTAAGCATGGTCAGGCGAAAGACCGATTCGCCGAGCGCCTGTGCGATGTACATCCATTGCGTATTGACCGGCTTGATCAGGTCCATGGCAAGCTTGCCTTCGAGCACCTGCGTGGCCATGTCCTGATCGATGTTGTTGTAATAGAAAGAGCGGATGATCCAGCCGACGGCAATGTAGGTCAGCAACTGGCTGAAGTCAAAACCCTCGATGCTGGCGCTGTGCGTGTAAATGGCTTTCCAGATAAAATAGTAAATAGAAACGTAGATAAAGTAAGTAACAATTCCCGTGTAATAACGAAGGCGATAGGCCATGGTGTTTACAAAGCCTACGCGCAGGAACCCGCCATAGATACGGGCAAGTGTTCCCATTGAGAATTCACCCTGCGGTTGGGCCGGTAGCGTGAGTTCGGTAGTCGCCATTATCCCACCTCGCCCCGTAGATAAATGCGCTTGACTATCTCTTCAATAGGCTCTTCTTCAACCAGGATGTCGCTCACTTCCAGCGTCGTAACAATGTTGCGGATGATCTCGGCGTTTGAGTAGCGTTCGCGGTCGAAACGTATCAGAAAGGTGAGATCGTCAATCTGGTCGCAACGTATGCCGTCCGTGGCAATCCGCGCAACGGCCGTCGCCTGCGAGCGGTCTTTCAGCAGGAATTTCACTTGATTATATTTCGCCAGCCGGTCTTTCATTTCCCGCAGCGCGCCGTCAAAGAGGATTTTGCCTTTGTCGATCACAATGATGCGACTGGATAATTCCTCGATATCAGAAAGGTCGTGCGTGGTCAACAACACCGTGGTCCGCTCGGTGCGGTTAACCTCCTTCAAAAATTCGCGGATGCGGTCCTTGGCGACCACATCCAGGCCGATCGTCGGCTCGTCCAGGAAAAGCAGAGGCGGATTGTGGAGCAGTGAGGCGGCGATGTCGCACCGCATCCGCTCCCCCAGGCTCAGCTTGCGGACGGGAGTATTGAGATAATCCTTGAGGTTGAGAATCTCAGAAAAAACTCCCAACCGTTTCTTGTAATCGGCGTCCGATACTTCGTAGATTTCCTTCAGGAGCTTGAACGATTCCACCACGGCAATGTCCCACCAGAGTTGCGTCCTTTGGCCGAACACCACGCCGATGTGCCTGGTATAACGGCGGCGGTCACGCCAGGGGACAAATCCGTTGGCAACAATGCGGCCGCCGGTGGGGACAAGAATTCCGGTCAACATCTTTACAGTTGTGGACTTCCCTGCCCCATTGGCGCCGATGTAACCCACTACTTCGCCGGGCTCAATCGAGAAACTCACATGGTCCACGGCAGAGACAGTCATCCGTTCGCGCACAAACAGGTTCTGCACAGCGCCCCACACGCCCTCCCGCCGGCGAAAAGAGCGGAACTCCTTGGTCAGGTCCTGGACTTCAATGATCTTTTTCATAGGAAGAGTAAAGCTTCGCGGGGCCGATGACTCCTCAGTGGCACAAAGATATAATTTTAACAATCGCGCTGCGACTGAACAAGGACGCCAAGACAGACATCAGGGGATAAAAGCTCCGGACATGCGGTGTGGCCTGCGACATTCCGCACCTGGTAGTTTAGACTCTTGAGGACGAATAAGGATTCATGGAAGGTGTGACAGCCATGCCAAGACGCGCTCTCGTAGGTGTTGATATTGGGGGGACAAAAACGGCCGTTGTCGTCTCCCTGAAGCCCCCGACAGTTTTGGACAGGATCGAATTCCCCACCAGGGCCGCGAACGGGCCGGAGCCTGCTCTGCGCCTGATCAAGGCAGGAATCCGCGACATGCTTGTGAGGCACAGGTTGAAGGCAGCGGCCATCGGAGTGAGTTGCGGCGGGCCGCTCGATCATATCAAAGGTGTTATCCAGGCACCGCCGAACCTTTCGACCTGGGTGGATGTGCCGATCAAGACTATTCTTGAGAAGGAGTTTGACGTCAAGTGCAACGTCGAAAACGATGCCAATGCGGGCGCTGTGGCGGAGCACCGCTTCGGCGCAGGCCAGGGGTGCCGGAACATGGTTTTCCTCACCATGGGAACCGGGCTGGGCGCCGGAATCATCGCCGATGGGCGGCTCTACCATGGAACCAACGACTTTGCGGGAGAGATCGGGCATGTCCGGCTGACGAGAACCGGCCCGGTGGGATATCACAAGGCAGGTTCTGTCGAAGGATGGGCAAGTGGAGGAGGCATGGCTCAAATCGCTCAAAAAGCAGTTGAAACGGCAATCAAAACACGCGAGCCCAAGCTTCTGGCGAGACAATTCCGGCAGGGGAGGGAAATCACCGCCCGCGACGTGGCCGCGGCGGCGAAAAAGGGGGATACCGTAGCGAGCCGTATCCTCGGCATCACAGCGAGGCGGCTGGGTGAAACGCTGGCAATACTCGTGGACATCCTGAATCCCGAAAAGATCATCATCGGCGGGCTGGCCATGCGCCTTGGCGACGCACTGCTGGAACCGGCCCGCCAAGTCATGCGCCGCGAGGCACTGCCGCAATCCGTCGCTGTGTGTCAGATCGTGCCGGCTGCCTTGGGCGAACGCATTGGCGATGTTGCAGCACTGTGCGTAGCAATGGGCTTTTGATCCACGTGTTTTCGGCCAGAGACGTATCAAGCAGAGCTAAGGTATAATCTGGCAAGTTGGACTCATACTTAAATGCTTGAGCTTACTAGCCATCGTGGTGAACCAGAGGGTCCCGTCAATGCAAAAATAGCAGGCGCAAGGCTGCATGGGCAGTGCCAGGCTTTGCGACTATCATCTCTTAACGGGTCCACGATCGTAATTTGAAGCTCCAGGAGTCTCGCACATGAAAAGATATCGAGCAGGCACGTTGTTGTTTGCAGCCGTGTTGATGCTGGCCCAGGCGCTGGCCGCAGCGGAACTTCGAGTCCCGCACCTTGACTTTACCGACCAGCGTCTTCCGAATGGGTTGAGAGTGATTATTGCCCCGGACCACAGTGCGCCGGTCTTTGCGATCTGCGTCACCTATAACGTAGGGTCCCACAGCGAACGCCCCGGCAGGACGGGGTTTGCGCACCTCTTCGAGCATATGATGTTCCAGGGATCGCAAAACGTGGGCAAGGGCGAACACATGATTCTGATCGAAAACAATGGCGGAGACATGAACGGCACGACCACCGAGGACCGCACGAACTATTTCGAAATGTTACCCAAAAACCAACTTGATCTCGCTCTGTTCCTCGAAAGCGACCGCATGCGTTCTCTGGCTGTGAACGAGGCCAATCTAGACAACCAGCGTAACGCTGTTCAAGAGGAGCGCCGTTTGGGGATTGACAACCAGCCCTATGGCAAGGCCTATCTCGAGATCGACAATCTTTCCTATGACAATTTCGCCTACAAACACTCGGTGATCGGCTCCATGGCGGACCTGAACGCAGCCACTGTGTCCGATGTGCAGAATTTCTTCCGTATTTATTACGCCCCGAACAACGCCGTGCTCACCCTGGTGGGAGATCTTGACCCCGCCGAGGCGCTGGAAAAGGTCAAGAGATATTTCGGTGACATTCCTGCTCAGCCGGCACCTCCCAAACCTGATCTCACCGAGCCCGAGCATTACGGGGAGCGACGGGAAACCATCGAGGACCCGCTGGCACGCCTTCCCATGGTTTTGATCGCCTACCACATCCCGCCGGGGAACACGTCGGACAATTACGCATTCCAGGTGCTCTCCGATATTCTCAGCACGGGCGAAAGCTCGCGCCTCTATCAGCACCTGGTGAAGGAGAAGCAGTTGGCCACCTCCATCCAGACCCAGGCCGACCCGCGAACAGGTCCGAGCCTTTTTTACGTGGTGGCGGTGCCGCGACCCGGCGTAAAACCGGAGGACCTCGAAAGCGCTATCGAGGCGGAGATCGCTGCCGTCCAAAAAGACGGGGTTACAGAGGCCGAAATGGATAAGGCCCGCGCCCAATTTCGGCGACAGCAGATCCAAGCACGACAAACAGCTCTGTTTACGGCCATCCGCATTGGAGAATACACCGTAAAGTTCAATGACCCGAACTTAATCAACACAATCTTTGACAAATTCAATGCCGTTACGTCGGAGCAGGTGAAGGAAGCAGCCAGCAAGTACTTGATTCCCCGGGAACAGGCGGTCGTCATTGACCTGCCGGCCGCCAAGGAAACCACAGCGGCGAGCCGCTAAAGGAGAGTGAACGTGAAAAGGAAACTTCTTGTTCTATCGGTGATTGTACTAACGTTCGGAACCTTGAGCGCTCCTCTTTCAGGACAGGAACCGGCAAGAAGCAAGGAAATCCCTCTCAGCAAGGTCGTGCGGCTTAATCGGGCTCCTGTCAACAAAGAAATTCTGCGGGTCAAACTGCCGCGCCCCCGGGAAATCAAGCTCGACAACGGTCTTGACGTGCTGGTGCTTGAGCGCCACAAGCTGCCAACCGTTGATTTTATGCTCTGGATAAAGACGGGGGCGCTTAACGACCCTCAAGACCTTCCCGGTCTGGCCAAGTTCACGGCAGACATGCTCCGGGAAGGGACAACCCATCGGACGAGTGCGCAGATAGCCCGGGACATTGATGACATCGGAGCAAGCCTGGGGGCCTCGGCAAATTTCGGCCGCGATGTATCGATCGTGACAGCATCGGGACTCGTGGAAAATACCGATCGCATCCTGGAATTGTTGAGCGATGTGGTCATGAACCCGACATTCCCTGATGATGAACTCGACAAATACAAAAAGCGGCAGCTTGCGGACTTGCAGCAGATGCGCTCTGAACCCGGGTTCCTTGCGCGCGAAAGGTTCTTCCATGTACTCTACCGGAACTTTCCGGCCGCAGAGGTCGCCCCCACGGCGGAGTCCGTCAACAAAGTAACTCGGGAAGACCTGTCGAAGTTCCATGAGGACTACTATGCACCGAACAATGCAATCCTTGGCATTGCGGGCGACGTGGAATTTGATTCCATCGTGCCATTGATCAAGAAGTATTTCGGCGGTTGGAAGAACCACTCTGTTAACGAATTGGATCTTCCTCCCCTTCCCTCGCCTCCGTCGGCGAAGGTCGTCCTTATCGACCGTCCCGATTCCGTCCAGACCAACATAGTGGCTGGGGACTACGCTTTAAAGCGTGACGACCCCGCTTACATTCCGTTGGTGGTCACAAACCACATCCTGGGTGGAGGTCCGGCGGCAAGACTGTTCCTCGACCTGCGGGAAGAAAAAGGATATACCTACGGTGCGTACAGCTATTTCCAGTCGGATATTTACCCGGGGCCATGGATCGCTTCCACCGAAGTCCGCACAGCGGTGACAGACGGGTCAATGAGCGCGCTGATGGCAGAATTCAGGAAAATCCGTGATGAGGACGTGCCTGAACAGGAACTGGATGAAGCCCGCCGTTCCATCGTTTCCAGTTTTGCACTTTCGCTCGAACGTCCCTCCACGCTGCTGAACGCTTGGCTGACCGTGGACTACTACAAACTTCCAAAGGATTATTGGGACCGCTACCCGGAAGAGGTTGCAAAAGTGACCCCCGGGGTTGTCCAACAAGTTGCCAGGAAATATATCGATCTCGACCACCTCCAGGTGGTCTGCGTCGGCGACGGGAAACAAATCAAAGAAGTGCTGAAGAAATATGGACCCCTTGAAGTTTACGACACTAACGGCAAGCGAATTGAATAATCGTGGTTCAGCCGTGCATTTGTCGCGTTATTCTCCGAGCACCTTAATCACGACGCGTTTTCGCCGCTGGCCGTCGAACTCGGCGTAATAAACTTGCTGCCAGGGACCGAGGTCCAGGCGTCCCTTCGTGACGGGAACCAGCACCTGGTGGCCGATCAGAAGGTTCTTCAGGTGCGCATCGCCGTTGGTTTCACCCGTCTGATGGTGGCGGTAATCCGGGCGAAACGGGGCTAGCTTTTCAAGCCATTCTTCAATATCGGCAATCAGGCCATCCTCGGCGTCATTAATGTATACTCCGGCCGTGATGTGCATCGCGGAAGCCAGCACAAGACCTTCCTGGATCTGTGCGGCCGCGAGCGCCTTCTCAAGTTCGGGCGTAATATTGATAAATTCCCGCTTCTTTTTCGTGTTGAACCACAGATAGTGTGTATGCGCTTTCATTTTCCTCCTCCCACGGTTTAAGCTTTTTCTCGAAGATCACGTCAGCGTCTGCTGTCCTGAAGAGTACTTTTATAGATGCCTGGTGGCCGGCTGATGCCTTGCGCGGCAAGTTGATCCCTCGAAAAAGCCGGCGAGCAACAGTGGCTGATTGCCAACCCTGCCCAAAAAACGTAAGCTTATTGTAGAATGTTGGTTTATTCTAGTAGCCGTTTGTCTGGAAGGCTGCGAGCGGTTACACCGACCAAGCTCGCGAAACTTGGGGAGCTTAGGAAAACAGCAGGAGGCATATCATGAAATCCGGCAATTCGAGCCGAAGCGCTGTGCATGTCTCAGAGGCGGGCGGAGCGGAAGCTCAACTCATCGAACAGCAGGACCGCGCCCGTCAGAAGGACCCACAGCTCTTGAAGGACCTTCTTGAGAAGATGCTGCTGATCCGGCGCTTTGAAGAGAAAGCCGCGGAGATGTACACGCTTGGGAAAATCGGAGGATTTTGCCACCTGTACATTGGCCAGGAAGCCGTTGCCGTCGGCGCCATCTCCCCACTCGAGCCTCAGGATGCAGTCCTCTGTTCTTACCGCGAACACGGCCACGCGCTGGCCAAGGGGATGGATCCCGGCCCTGTCATGGCGGAACTTTTTGGGAAAAGAACGGGCTGTTCGAAAGGGAAAGGCGGGTCGATGCACATCTTTGACCCCCGTCTGGGTTTTCTGGGCGGGCACGGCATCGTAGGCGGACAGATTCCGTTGGCTGCGGGCGTGGCCTTTGCTCAAAAGTATCTGAACCAGCAAAGGGTCACACTGTGCTTTTTCGGTGAAGCCGCGGTGAATATCGGCTCATTTCATGAATCATTGAACCTTGCTCAGCTATGGAAACTGCCGGTCGTCTTCATTTGCGAGAATAATGAATTCGGCATGGGGACTCCGGTTCTGAAAGCTTCTTCGATACAGGACCTTTCCGAAAGGGCTGTAGCCTATGGCATGGCACGTGCCGCAGTGGACGGGATGGATGTGCTGGCTGTGTACGATGTGGTTTCCGAAGCTATCGATCGCGCTCGCAAGGAAGACCTGCCAACGCTGATAGAAGCCAGAACTTATCGCTTTATGGGCCATTCGATGTCCGACCCCGCCCACGGGACCTATCGAACACGAGAAGAGCTTGCAGAACATCGGCGCCGCGATCCGATCAAGCGCTTCACATCCACTTTGGAATCGCTCGGCATTATCAATCAGGAATACATTGACGATCTTGACGGCAGGATCCGCGAAGTTGTCGATCAGGCCGTTGCGTTTGCAGATTCGAGCCCGGATCCCACACCCGAAGATCTGACAACGGACGTCTATCTTCCTTAACTCGGAGCGAGCAACGGGTTTTTCAACAGTTATTAACCAGCGGCGATCAGAACTGCGCCTTCGCCCGGAGTTGGCGGGCCGGCCGAGCGCCGCAATCAAAGAGGAGCACCGATGGCAGTCATAGCATTCCGGGAGGCGCTGAATCAGGCTATGCGGGAAGAAATGCAGCGCGACGAACGCGTCTTCCTGATGGGCGAAGAAGTGGGCGCCTACAATGGCGCGTATAAGGTAAGCAAAGGCCTGCTTGACGAATTCGGCCCCAAGCGGGTCCTCGACACTCCCATTGCGGAACTTGGCTTTACGGGCCTCGGCGTGGGCGCAGCGATGGCCGGCCTGCGACCTATCGTCGAAATGATGACATTTAATTTCTCCTTGTTGGCGCTTGACCAGATTGTAAACAGCGCCGCCAAAATGCTGTACATGTCGGGCGGCCAGATCGGCGTGCCAATGGTCGTTCGAGGGCCAGGAGGTGCAGGACATCAGCTTGCCGCGCAACACTCGCAGGCACTCGAAGCCTGGTTCTGCCACGTTCCCGGCCTTAAGGTCGTCACGCCCGCGACACCTGCGGACGCGAAGGGCTTGCTCAAGTCGTCGATCCGCGACAACAACACGGTCATTTTTATCGAATCAGAAGTTCTTTACGGACTGAAAGGCGAAGTTCCTGAGGGCGAATACACGATACCGCTGGGTATCGCGGACGTCAAGCGTCCGGGCAACGACGTGACCCTGATTGCGCACGCCAAAATGGTCCATGTAGCGCTCCAGGCTGCCGAAGAACTGGAGAAGGAAGGGATCGATGCCGAGGTTATTGATCCCCGAACCCTTCGGCCACTCGACACCGAAACCATTCTCCAGTCAATACGAAAAACCAATCGGGCCGTTGTCATAGAAGAGGGCTGGCCGTTCTGCGGAATAGGGGCCCAGATTGTGGACACAATTCAGTACAACGCGTTTGATTATCTCGATGCTCCCATTTTGCGCGTAACGGGCGCCGATGTTCCTATGCCCTACGCCAAACCGCTCGAGCATCTTTGCCTGCCGGACAAGGGTCGCGTCATTGACGCCGTTCACCGGGTGACGTACAAGAACTAGCCTGGTCTACATTTTCCAAGGGGTTGCGCATGGCTTCTCGAGTTTTAATGCCCAAGGGCAGCGATACCATGACCGAGGGCAAAGTCCTTAAATGGCTTAAGAAAGAAGGCGAGCAGGTCACCAGCGGAGACGTCCTCGTCGAAATTGAAACCGACAAGGTGGACATGGAAGTCGAATCAATGGCTTCCGGCGTGCTCCGAAAAGTTCTTGTCCAGCCGGGTGAAACCGTGCCCGTTGGCCAAACGCTGGCTGTTATTGCCAAACCGGATGAAGACATTTCATCGCTCGTTTCGGCAAACGGCGGGGCTGCTGCACAAAAGGCACCGGTCGAGCGCAAGGAACCCGCACCTGTCGAACCGGCACAACCTGCTGCTGCGGCCCCGGCTCCGCAGCCTGCCACTCCGGCCCCGGCAGGCGGACGAATATTCGCATCGCCGCTGGCCCGCCGGATGGCACAAGAAGCCGGCCTTGATCTGGCTGTTATCCAAGGCTCCGGCCCCGGAGGGCGGATTATCCGGCGCGACGTGGAATCAGCCACGGCCGCGGGCGTGCCCATGCGCGCTCCCGGCCCGCAACTCGTGCCGCAAGGCCCTGAATACCGCGATGAACCTCTCAGCCAGATGCGCAAGACTATCGCGCAGCGGCTCTCGCAGAGCCTTGGCCCGGTCCCGCACTTCTACCTGACCATCGATGTGGACATAAAAAAGGCCAGGGAGTTGCGCGAATCAGCGAACAAGCTGAACCCTGAATTGAAACTGACTTACAACGACATTATCGTCAAGGCCTGCGCGGTCGCCCTGACGCAGCACCCGGACGTCAACGCCAGCTTCATGGGCAATGCCATCCGCTACCACAATCGTATTAACGTCGGGATCGCTGTCGCCATCGAAGGCGGGGGGCTGATCACTCCCGTAATTCGCGACTGCAACCGTAAGACCCTTCAACAGATTTCGGCCGAGTCAAAAGACCTGATTGCGCGGGCGCGCGCTCGGAAACTGAAGCCTGAGGAATACTCGGGCGGGACCTTCAGCGTCTCAAATCTGGGCATGATGGGCATTGTGGAGTTTTCGGCAGTGATCAACCCGCCTGAGGGCGCCATTTTGGCCGTCGGTTCTGTACAGGAATTGCCCGTGGTTGAAAATGGTCAGATAGCCATCGGCTATCGTTGCCGGATGACCCTTTCATGCGATCATCGCGTGGTTGATGGCGCAACAGGAGCGAGGTTCCTGCAATCGCTCCAGCAAATTCTCGAAAACCCCATTCTCATGGCGCTGTAAACTCCCCGGCCTGCCGCACATCAGGAGGAGATGTTCTGGCCCTCTCCTGCTGGCTGTTCGACAACCTCTGTCTTCACTTCAGCGGCGGCCCGTTTGACAATCTGCCTCGTCTCAAGCGGAAATCCTTTTTCCCGCCATCCGGTCAGGCCGCCCGCGAGCGGTCTCACGCGCGTGAGGCCGCGTCGTCTGAGCATCAGCGCCACACGGGCGCTGGTCGCCTCGTTGGGTCAAGTGCAGAAGAGGACAAGCTCTCTGTCGGTTGGAAGTTCTTTGTAACGCTCTTCAAATTCTTCCGAAGGAAGAAACAGCGCGCCGGGAATGGTGCTGGGGTCGGCTTCGAAATCCATCGAATGCCTCAGGTCGATTACCGTTACTTCCTCTCCCGAATCCATCTTACGTTTTAGCTCTTCCGGGGTGATGCGGCTTATCCGTAGCGATCGCAGAAACCGCTGGCGTTGAACGTATTTCCAGGCGATATACAGCAGCAACCCCACTGCCAGAAGAACCAATAGCCCAATCCCCAAGTGGAGCGCGATCCGCGCGACGTCTTCAAGCTGGTGGCTGAAAATATATCCGAGTCCCACGAAAGCCCCTATGTAAGCCAATGCGCCAACGCCGTCATACAACAGGAACCGCGAAATGCGCATTCCCAGCATGCCCGCGAGGGGTGGAGCTACAACGCTCAGTCCAGGCACAAACTTAGCCGCGACCAACGCCTTCGCGCCGCGACGGGCGAAGAGGTTTTCCGTGTTTCGAACACAGGAATCGGGCTCGAGGGAAATTCGGCAGAGCACATTGAGCACTTTCGACCCCTTGTGGCGCCCAATCTCGTACCAGATGCCGTCGGCGAGCAAAGATCCAACGATTGGGAAAATCAGGGTCCCGGCCAGGCCCAGGTTCCCTGTACCAGCCAGCGCTCCTGCCGCCAGAAGAACAGGAATGGAAGAGACCGGAAAACCGAACTGCTCTGCAAAAACCCATACGGCCAGCACGGCGTATCCGTGATGCAGAATAAAGAGCAGCGTATCACTCATTGGCTGAACCCGGGTCTCTCTCAAACCTCGTCGACACATCCATTGTCGTACAGTTCCAGGCGGAATTTCATTTTGCCTTAATCTTCGGTCATGAGCCTTGCAATACCTGAGATTTCGATGATTCGAACCCGCAAGAGGATACAGACGGTTTTGAACCGTACGTGAACCTTGGAGGAAAATTCAGACTCATGTATTCTGGTTAGCTATGGCGCGGGACACGAAAGAAAGATTCAAAATCGGTCTGGTCCAAATGGCGTGCGGCTCGACTGCAAAAGAAAATGTCCGCCGCGCCATTCAGGGCATTAATCAGGCCGCCCGCATGGGCGCCGCGGTCGTGTGCCTGCCGGAGCTTTTCGCTACGCCATATTTCTGCCAGCGCGAAGACCCGGCTGTCTTCGATCTGGCTGAGCCTGTTCCCGGTCCCGTCACCAGGGCCTTGAGCCAGGCGGCGAAGAAAGCCAATGTCGTTGTCATTGCGCCCATCTTTGAACGGCGCGCGCCCGGTATTTATCACAATAGTGTCGCCGTCATCGACCGCGACGGCACGCTGGCAGGGCTTTATCGCAAAATGCACATCCCTGATGACCCGGGATACTATGAGAAATACTATTTCAGCCCCGGCGACCTGGGATTTCACGCCATCAATACCAGCGTGGGTCCGATTGCGCCGCTGATCTGCTGGGATCAGTGGTACCCGGAAGCCGCGCGGCTGGTGACGCTCGAAGGCGCGTGTGTTATCTTTTATCCCACCGCCATTGGCTGGCATCCTCATGAGAAAGCACGCTACGGCGCCGCCCAGCGCGATGCCTGGAGGACCGTCCAGCGTGGCCACGCCATCGCAAACGGTATCTACGTAGCGGTGGTCAATCGCGTGGGTCATGAAAAACCGTCAAACGGCGCAGGAATCGAGTTCTGGGGTTCGTCGTTTGTAGCCGATCCTCAAGGAGTGGTAATCGCCGAAGCCTCAGCGAACGACGAGGAAGAGATTATCGCCGAAGTAGATCTTGCGCACCTCGAAGACATCCGCAGGAACTGGCCTTTCCTTCGCGACCGGCGCATAGACGCCTACCAGGGAATCGACCAGCGCTTCATCGGAGCGCAAACCGGGAGCCGAAAAATCTGGTGATCGCTACGCCGCGTGCTCTCGGGTATCGCATGCCCGCAGAGTGGGAACCTCACGAAGCCACCTGGATCGGCTGGCCGCATAATCTGAGCGACTGGCCGGGCCGTTTCGCCCCGATTCCCTGGGTTTACAGCGAGATCGTTCGCAAGCTGATTCCTGGCGAAATCGTCCGCACTCTCGTCAATTCAAAGGAGCATGAAGCCCGCGCCCGTCGCGTCCTCCGGCGCGTCGGCGCCGATCTCTCGCGCATCGAATTCTTCCGTTTCCCCACCAATCGCGGATGGACGCGCGATTTCGGACCTGTCTTCCTCAAGAAATCTGGCAGGCGCCATAAGATCGCGATTGTTCGCTTTCGCTTCAATGCCTGGGCGAAATACACCGATTGGCAGAAGGATGACACCGTACCTGTTCGTGCCGCACGCACGCTCAGGATGCCTCTGCTCCACGCCAGAACTGAAAAAGGCGATCTCGTGCTGGAAGGCGGAAGTATTGACGTAAACGGACGCGGGACGCTGCTGACAACCGAAGAATGCCTGCTTGATCCTCAAATCCAGGTACGCAACCCCGGTCTGGGAAAGAGGGAAATAGAAAAGGCCCTGTGCGACAACCTCGGCGTTCATAACATTCTGTGGCTCGGGCGCGGCATCGCGGGTGACGACACGCATGGCCACGTTGATGACATCTGCCGTTTCGTCAACCCGAAAACAGTTGTCCTGTGTCACGAGGCCAATCCCGCGGACCCTAATTACGCGGTGCTTCAGGAAAACCGCGAGCGCCTGGAGGGTATGAAACTCGAAGATGGTTCGAAGATTGAAGTCGTTCCGCTGCCGATGCCCGAACCCCTTGTATTCGACGGCCAGCGTCTTCCGGCAAGCTACGCCAACTTTTATATTGCCAACGCGGCAGTCTTGGTTCCAACCTTCAACGACCCGAAAGATCGCCTGGCGCTCGGGACCCTTGCAGAGTTATTCACAGACCGGCCCGTAGTCGGCATCCACGCTGTCGATCTGGTCTGGGGTCTGGGGACCATTCATTGCCTGACACAGCAACAGCCTGCACCGGATTAGACAGTCGGCTCGGACATCCGACTCTCCCGCCTCAAGCGTATAGTTTGTCTTTCCAGCGGCCAATCCGGGAGCGTCAAAACCCGTACAAAGTACCCTTCATAGCCTCGCCAGACGCTCCTTGATATCTCCCACGAGCTTTCCCATGTCAAGCGGCCTGTAGAGAACCCTCTCAAAACCGCGGCCTTCCAGCCCCTGTGCGGTAGCGCCGTGTCCTGCCAAAATCCAGATCGGTACGGTCTTCGCCCACCGGGAAAGCGTAGAAATGTCTTGGGCCGGATTATCACTCTCAAACAGATCTACGATCAGAAGGGACGGGACCACCTTGCTTGACCAGAGGCGTTTTACGGTGTCATCAATGCTCTCATATCCCTCGGCGTCAAAACCTTCCTCGATCAACTGCGCGCGCAGGAGCGCCCTCGACGTCCAGTCCTTCCCGGCAATGAGTATCACCGACATTGTCTCCACAAGTATAGCTTTCACATGTTCCAACGAATCGAAAATTCACATCGCAGGACGACCCCGAGAATTAGCGATTTGAATTGTGTTAACCTGTGATCGACTGCACCTGGTTCGGCGCCTGGCCCACGCGTTTTGCCTGCGGAAGCGGCAGAAAGGAGGACTATTCCATGCGGATCCTTGTGACGGGCTCGAGTGGGCTGATTGGGTCAGCGCTCGTGCCGTTTTTCACAAGCCAGGGACATCAGGTTGTCCGCCTGGTTCGCCCAGGAAAAGCCGCCGGTACAGAAGCTGTGGTTGTTTGGGACCCCGATGCGGGCAAACTGGAAGCGAGTCTTTTGGAAAACTTCGATGCGGTCGTGCATCTTGCCGGACATAACATCGCTGCAGGTCGTTGGACGGAGGACGTCAAGAAACGCATCCGCGACAGCCGGGTTCGTGGGACGGAGTTGCTGTCGGAATCTCTGGCTTCGCTTCAAACGCCTCCGCGGGTGATGATTTCCGCTTCTGCGGTCGGGTACTACGGCTCGCGTGGTGATGAAGTTCTTACAGAAGAGAGCCTGCCCGGATCCGGCTTCCTCGCGGAAGTCGCTAAGGAATGGGAAGGGGCGACCGGGGCCGCACGCCGGAAAGGAATCCGCGTAGTGAACCTTCGAACGGGCATGGTTCTCAGCGGCAAAGGTGGGGCCTTGAAAGCCATGCTACCTGCCTTCAAGGCGGGGGCCGGTGGCAAACTGGGTGACGGCAAACAGTTTATAAGCTGGATTGCGATTGATGATCTTCTCAGGGTATTTGCCCATGCAATCCTCACGGAGTCCCTCAACGGTCCCGTGAATGCCGTTTCCCCCAACCCAGTGCGGAACGCGGAGTGGACAGAAATTTTCGGGAAGGTCCTGGGGCGTCCAACAATCTTGGCCATGCCGGCGCCGCTCGTTCGCCTAATGTTTGGGGAAATGGCCGACGCGCTTTTGCTTGCAAGCCAGCGCGTCGAGCCGAGGCGTCTTCTGGCAAGCGGATTCGCATTTGAATTTCCCGATCTCGAACCCGCTCTTCGTCATGTGCTAGGAGTTAGCTAGCGTACTACACTAGTTGCGCTCTATTCTTTTCCGTCGCCGAAAGTGCAACTGTTTGGGCCATAAGACTTCCCTCAGGGTGTATACTAATAAAGATATGCCGGGTTTCTGATGCGAGTTAAAGTTCTTTTCTTCGGACTGACACACGACCTGACAGGGCTTCGGGAAGAGCAAGTCGAGTTGGCAGAAGGGGAAAATCTCCAAGCCCTTCGGCGTTTTTACGAAAAACGCTTTCCCAGACTGGAAGAGTTGTCTGGTTCCCTGCTCTTTGCCGTTAACGAGCAGGTTACCGACCCGATGTCCGTTCTCCATGAAGGCGACGAAGTTGCTTTTATGCCGCCAGTAAGTGGAGGAATGGAGGATGGCATTTATCGCATCACGACGGAGAAGATCAACGCCGAAAAGCTTGCCCGGGCTTTACAGACAGCCTCAGACGGTGCTGTGGTTACCTTTGAAGGCGTGGTCAGAAACCATTCGAACGGTCAGCGGACGCTTTATCTGGAATACGAGGCCTACGAGCCCATGGCAGTTCGCAAGATGGAAGAAATCGGCGCCGAAGCCAAATCGAGATTTGGAATTAACTCTGTCGGGATTATTCACCGCATTGGAAGGCTTGAAATCGGAGAGACCAGCGTCGCAATCGTCGTTGCGGCCGCGCACCGGCGGCCCGCTTTTGAAGCCTGTCACTACCTGATTGATCGTCTGAAACAGGTAGTGCCCATTTGGAAGAAGGAATATTTTGAAAATGGCGCGGCCTGGGCTGAAGGCGAAGGGCGCAGGCAGGTGCTGACAGGAGCAAGCGGCTGGAGGGCCGTGACTCAGACAGGCGGCAGGCAGACGCGGGATTTTTGAACAAGGGTACTTTAATCTTATGGAGAGCTATTTAGATATTGCAGTCCAGATCGCCGCTGAGGCCGGGGGCTTGCTTGCGCAACTGTCCAAGCAACCACACGAGATTTCCTACAAGCGAAAATCGGACATTGTCACAGAAGCTGACCGGCGTTCCGAGGCCATGATCATTGACCGGATTCGCCGCCGATTTCCGGACCACGGGGTAGTTGCTGAGGAAAGCGGCGTGAAAAAGACCGCATCAGATTATTGCTGGTACGTCGATCCTCTGGATGGCACGACGAACTTCGCCCACGGCTTTCCTGTTTATTGCGTCACACTGGCGCTCGCTTACCGGGACGAAGTCATAGCAGGCGCGGTTTATGATCCTAACCGCGATGAGATGTTCAAGGCGGAGCGGGGTGCCGGTGCATATCTGAACAACGACCGCATCTCTGTCTCGCAGACCGCCGATCTTGCTGAGAGCCTGTTGGGAACCGGTTTCCCTCCGTTTGCAACCAATCACGATTTGAACCTGCAGTTCTTCTTCAAGCTCACTCATCTTTCGCATGGAATTCGGAGGGCAGGCGCCGCAGCGCTGGACCTTTGTTCGGTGGCCGTGGGCCGGTTTGAAGGCTTCTGGGAACTCAAACTCAATCCGTGGGACAAAGCCGCAGGGGCGCTTCTGGTGATGGAGGCAGGCGGACGTGTCACGGACCTTTCCGGCGGGCCGTTCTCGCTTCATCGCGATGAAATATTCGCTTCAAACGGCTTGATTCATGATTCAATGCTTGAAGTGTTTGCAGAAGTTCTTGAAGGGCGCGGCAAAGTAAAATGCAGCTAACACTGCCGGTGCTCTAGTTGGGGCCGTCAGGGCCCCTGGTTTTTGGCGTCGGGAAATTTTATGAGAACTCATTTCGCATCGAGCCGCAGAGTGCGGCGCCGCGGGCTGATTTCGCTTTCGTTGTCCGCCCCCTTGCAACTCTCTCCTCCACCTGCTTCCCCTGATCCGGAGGTCACCGAGATGGACATTCACATCCGGCGGCTCAACCCGGGGCATGATGGTTTGCGGGTCGTTCACCTCACGGATATTCATCATAGCCTCTACACGCCGCTTGAAGATGTGGAGCGCGCTGTGAAGATGGCAAACCATCTCAATCCCGACCTCATTGCTCTTACAGGAGATTATGTAACTTTTTCTCCCGCGTATATCTGGCCCGTGGCACAAGTGCTGGGCCGGCTGCGCGCGCGGCTGGGGGTTTATGCTGTTCTCGGCAACCATGACTTCCAGGTTGACGCCGACGAGATGACGCGCGCCCTTGAAGCGCACCAGATCCACGTCCTTCGCAACTCACATCATTTGCTGGACTCGGGACATTCGCGCCTCTGGGTTGTAGGTGTGGATGACATGTGGTGGAACGCCGACGACCTCGCAGCCGCCATGCGGTACGTACCGGCCCGCGACCCCAAAATCCTCTTGTGTCACAACCCCCAAGGGGTCCGCATGGCAGCTGAACATCACATCGACCTTGTGCTTTCCGGCCACACCCACGGAGGCCAGGTTCGGCTTCCTGTAGTCGGTGCCCTTTACACACGGTCAAAGCTCGGCAAACGCTTCATCTCAGGGTGGAACAACCTTAACGGGACCCAAATCTATGTCAGCCGAGGGATCGGGAAGGTACTTCTTCCCGTTCGCGTAGGCTGCCCGCCGGAGATTACTCTGCTGCATCTCCGAGCCAGACCCTCAGGAAGACCTTCCAGCGATTGAGGCGTCGCTGACCGCTCTCACCACTTGAACTCATTGGCCGTTTCGCGTGAATCAGGTTTCTAGTCCTGAACGAAATAGAGCGCTGCCTGTCTTCGCTGTAAGTTTGTCGCTTTCAACTGGTTTGTGAAGCTGCGAACCATCAGGCGCAAGCCCGTCCATTTCACCTTGCGCTCTCACCGCTGCCGGGTCCCCCGCTCCATCATGTATATTAAACAGAGGCACGAGTCTCTTGACCTGCATTCTACTATGAGTTCGACAGGTCCGCATCATTTCGAGTTGGAGCAAAAAGAAGCATTCGCCTCCACACCGCCCGCGCGCCTCATGATGTTCCGGTCTCTTTACCACCGGGATTTCTCGATTTTCTGGGCAGGCAACTTTCTTTCAAATATCGGGACTTGGATGCAATATGTTGCGCTGGGTTGGGTCATTCTCCTGATTTCCAACTCGCCATTCCTGCTGGGGCTGAACGCGTTTCTGGCACAGGTTCCGTCGCTTTTTTTCGCTCTGCCGGGCGGAGCGATCGCCGATCGCCTCGATCGCCGCAAGCTCATGCTGATCACGCAGACATCCATGATGCTCCTGGCCTTGCTGCTGGCTGTCCTCACTTCGGTCGGCCGGATTACCATCACCGAAATCCTTGTGATCAGTTTTCTTACCGGCATAGCGTCGGCGCTGAATTACCCTGCGTATCAGGCCATCATTCCTGATCTTATTCCCCGGGACGACCTGATGAATGGGATCGCTCTCAACTCTGCTCAATTCAACATGTCGCGCGCGATTGGCCCAACCATCGCAGGACTGGCTCTTGGCACGCTCGGCGCCGCCGCATGCTTCTATCTGAATTCTGCCAGCTTCCTTGCTCTCATCGTCGGCCTTCTGATGATCAGCATCCCGCCGTTGCAGAAAAACCAGAACCCGGGCTTTCTGAATTCTATGATCGAAGGAATTCGTTACATTAACCGGCACCGCTTCATTCTCGTACTCCTCACCGTACCCTCGTTCCTCAGTCTGTTTGGCTTGCCATTTATCGTCCTGATGCCAGCCGTTGCCCGAAACATGATAGGGGTAGGGGCCTCCGGCCTGGGGTTCCTGATGGGCGGGGCCGGTTTAGGTGCTGTGACTGCAGCACTGCTGATAGCTGCCAGAAGGACGGCAGAACATCGCGGGCGATTGATCCTTACGAGCGCAATGCTGTTTTCATTGGCGTTGATCCTCTTGTCGCGCGCCCACAGCTTCTGGGTTGCGTTTCTGCTGCTGGCCGTCATGGGAGGAACAATTGTAGGCGCTCTTACTCTGGCAAACACCACGCTCCAAATGTCCTCACCACCGCAACTCCGCGGCAGAGTGATGGCCATGTACTATATGGCCATGACAGGGTTGATGCCATTTGGCAGTTTGCAGGCCGGCGCGGTTGCGCAGACAATCAGCACGCGCTTTGCCCTGGGAGTTGGAGGAGTTGTTTGTCTCCTGTATTTCCTGGTCCTGCAAGTTTCGCTCAACAAGCTGTGGCAGGCAGGAAAACTTGCAGAATCCAACGAATCAGCACATTAAACAGGTTTGCGAAAAGGCGACCATGCGCCAAACGAAGGGTTATCGTGCCTTCTGCAAGGCTTCATCAATCAACTGGTAGATATGGTCGGGATTAAGGCCCACGACGGGTACGCCGTTGATAAAAAGCGTGGGCGTACTCATAATACCGAGCTTTTGCCCCTCCCGCATATCAGCCTCAACCCGCGGAAGAGAAGCCTTTGAATCAAGGCACGTCGCCAGCTTCAACCGGTCAAGACCTGCTCGCTGGCCGAAATCCAGTAAAAGGGTCCGGACATTAGCGGCGTCAATCATGCCCTGGCTTTCAAAAATTATGGAGCGATAGCGGAAGAAGTCCGCGGGGTTAAGCTGATAGGCGCACTCGTTGGCGATCGCGGCCGTCAATGCCCAGTCATGGATGGTTACAAGAGGAAATTCCTTGAACACAATCCTGATCTTGTTGCCATACTTGGGGAGCAACTGAGTTTCGATGAACTTCTGCATCTCAGCGCAAGTAGGGCACTCCAAGTCAGCGAACTCCACAATCGTGACGGGAGCATTGCGGGGCCCGACGGTAGGCTGATTCTCCAGGCTAATACTTTGCTGGACTTCCTGCCTCGGATCAGCATTCAGGTTGAAAATGCTGCCGATCACCGTGTAGCGTCCGTCTTTGGTAACAAAAGCAGGCGTCGAAGACTTCCTGGTTCCGTTATCGCCGTAGATAATGGCTTTGTAAAAGCCCTCGTAATCAGACTCCTGAAAGGGTCCGACTGTCAGCTTGACATTCTCGGGCACATGAAACTTCGTTCTGACGAAGCTAACGATCTTCTCATCCGTCGTAGAAGCATTGGCCCTGGGGTCTCGTTGTGCAGTCGTCGAGGCAACAAGAATGTCTCCGATGACCAGATAATGCCAGTCCTTGGTGATCAGGACCGGTTGTGTGGACTTCTTTTGCCCGTCCTGAACAAAAATCGTAGTCTTGTAAAAGTCGGCGTATTCGGAGTCCTGAACCGGCGCAACGATCAACTTAGTGGAATCAGGGATGCCAAACCTTTCGCGTACATATTGGATAATCTTCTGATTCGTAATGGATGCGTTTACAGCGGCGGCGGCGGCTTGCCCCCTCTGCGACGCCACCATGAAAAACAGCAGTGCAGCAGCAAGCAGTCTGATTCCTGCTAACTTGTACGAATGCCGATTAATCAAGCCTTGAAGCTCCTTTCGTAATGCAAGCCCCCATGGTGAACATTGTCTGATTCTAACCGCGCCTACGTTGAAAAATCAATTTGAACGGAACTCTGGGGAATGGTCGGGATTCATGCCGCGCAGCCAACTGGAATGCTACACCTGCAGCACGTCGCCATCGCGCGCGACAAGGCTGTACAGGATGGGGTTCACAAAAAAGCCCAGCAGCAGGGGAGAAATCAGTCCGCCCACGATGACGATTGCGAACGGCCGCTGCGTATCCGATCCGATGCCGTGCGAAAGCGCGGCCGGAAGCAGTCCAAGGCATGCAACAAGCGCAGTCATCATAATGGGCCGCAACCGAAGCAAAGCCGCCTGATAAGTGGCTTCGCGGATGCTCTTACCTTCCAGGCGAAGCTTGTTAATGTATGAATAAAGCACAACCGCCATTTCCGTTGACACGCCCATAAGCACGAGCAATCCAAGGACTGAGGAGACGCTGAACGGCGTGTGAGTTAGTTTCAGTGCAAGCAATGCGCCGACGGGTTCCGTTATCACGACTCCAACTGCAATGGCTACAGGAAACTTGAAGTTTCCATAGAGCGCAAAGAGGATCAGGAAAATCAGCAGGATCGTTAGAGGGGCGATCACGTCAAGCTGCTTCCTGGCCGCGAGGTATTCGCTATATTCCCCGCCCCAGGTCACCCGGTATCCCTCCGGCAAGGAACGAACAATCGGCTCAATAGCACGCTGGCCGGCAGCCACCGCGCCTGCCAGATCGCGGCCTTCCACGCTGTACTGTATCCCGATGTAGCGTGAATTATTCTGCCGGTAGATGAATGCAGCCCCGTTGCCAATCGTTATATCCGCCAGTTCCTTAAGCGGGATTTGCTGGCCGCCCGGCGTGCCGACCAGCAGATTCCCGATGGAGTTCGGGTCTGACCGGAATTGCGGCTCCATTCTGACAACCAGATCAAATAGTTTCTCGCCCTGGATCACTTGCGTAGCGGGTGCTCCACCAATCGCCGCTTCAATTACAGCCTCCACATCAGAAACATTCACACCGTAACGGGCGATTTTTTCCCGGTCGATATGAATCAGGAGACTGGGCTGGCCCAATTCGCGAACAACCACGAGGTCAGCAAAGCCAGGGATCTTTCCAAGAGTTGTCTTGATCTTGAGCGCGGTGTCCTGGAGAACTTGCAGATCGGGACCATAGACCTTGACTGCGAGCGCGCTCTTCAACCCTGTCAAGGCCTCATCCACCGCGTCTTCTGCCGGTTGCGTGAAGTTAAAAATGATGCCCGGGAAACTTATCAGCTTGCTGTTGATGGATTTGATGAGCTGTGCTTTGTTTCTGATCGGCCCGGTCTTCCACGCCTTATCGCTGTAAGGTTTCAGGCCCACATAGAACTCACAGTTAAAAAAACCTGTCGGATCTGTCCCGTCATCAGGGCGTCCGAGTTCTGATCCGACTTCCGTCACCTGTGGATACGACATGAGAATATGGCGGATCTGAGGAGCAATCTTTGCGGCTTCCTGCCAGGAAATCGTGTACGGCATCGTTGCCCTGACCCAAAGCGCGCCTTCATCGAGATGCGGCATAAATTCGCCGCCGATCAACGGAACCAGAAGCAGCGCGCCTCCAAAAATCGCCAGAGCGATCGCCATTGTCAACGCACGGTGATCAAATGCCCAATTGAGGTGCCGCGCGTAGACGCGCTTAATCCATTCGAAAGGCCTGTTAACTTTTTCCCGTACGCCAGACTTGAACCAGTACGAGATGAGTACCGGGACCAGGGTCAGCGAAAGCAGCAACGCACCAACCAGTGCATAGGACATCGTGTCGGCCATGGGGTGAAACAACCGGCCAGAAGCTCCCCTCAGCGCATAAATAGGCAGGTAACCTGCAATGATGACCGCAACCGAGTAGAATACCGGCCGGTCCACGTCACGCGCCGCTGCAAGAATGGCTTCCTTGAGGTTATAACTTTGCCCTGCACGCAAGCCCAGTTCACGGTAGATGTTTTCCATCATGACCACTGTGCCATCGATCAGGATGCCGAAGTCGATTGCGCCGATCGACAGCAAATTGGCTGAAACGCCCTCGAGATGGAGGAAAACGAAGGAGAACAGCAGGCAGAGCGGAATCGTCAGGGCGGTAATAATCGCTGCTCGCACGCTGACGAGGAAAAAGATCAGCACAATAAGGACGAGAATCATTCCGCGCAGCAGATTGTCTTCCACAGTGGAGGTCGTCAAGTCCACCAGGCCGCTACGGTCGTAGAAAGTGTGGATTTTAACATCCTTCGGCAAAACCTGAGTATTCAGATACTTTGTTTCTTTTTCGATTCGCTGCAGGACATACTGGGTCTGCTCGCCGGTCCGCATCATGATGACACCTTCGACAGCATCATCATTGTTCATAAAGCCGAACTCGCCGAGCCTTGGGGCGTGGCCGATCGTCACCTTGCCGACGTCGCGGATAAACACCGGGGCACCCTTATGGCTGGCCACAACAATATTGCCGATGTCATGGGTGTCCCGAATCAAACCGATCCCTCGCACGTAATAAAACTGACCGCCCTGAGAATAGAAACCTCCGCCTGCGTTGGCATTATTGGCGGAAAGGGCCTGGAGGACTTGGGGGACGGTAACGTGATAACTGTAAAGCTGAGCTGGATCCAGTAACACCTGATACTGCATCACGGTTCCGCCGAAACCGGAATCGTCCGCCACGCCCGGGACCGAGCGGTAGGCGTGGTTGAGGACCCAATCCTGGATAGTTTTCAGTTCCTGCGGCGTGCGGTCGGGACTTTGCAGGACGTAGCGGTAAATCAGGTCGCTGGGGCTTGAAAGAGGAGCAAGCCCGGGGGTCACTCCGCTCGGCAACTGGACCTCTGAGAGGCGCCGATAAGCCTCATTCCGGCAAAAGTAATTGTCAGTCCCGAACTGAAAAGACATGATGACGTCCGAAAGGCCGTAAAGCGAAATCGAGCGCATCGTATCCAGGTTTGGGATGCCATTCATCTCGATTTCGATGGGGACTGTAATCAGCCGCTCGACCTCCTCAGCAGCATGTCCGGGCCATTGCGTGATCACTTCAACGAGCGGGGGAGAAAGATCAGGATAGGCATCAATAGGCATTCTTTGAAATGACAACACACCCCCAACAATCAGAAAGCCGACGAGGACAAGAATAAAGAAGCGCTGGTTAAGCGCAAACTGAACGATACGATGGATCATAATCGGTTTAATCCGGAAGTTAGGGAATTCGGCCGGGAGAACAAGCTCTTGTCCTCATTGCGTAAGGGATCTTGCAAATTGAAGGAACAGGCTTCCATTCCCCACTACTTTTTCCCCTTCATTGAGTCCGCTGAGAATTTGCGTCTGGCCGTTTTCGGCGCGGCCGATCGTTACCAGCCGCTGTGAAAACTCGTTTGGCTTTGACTCCACATAAACAAAGGGTTCGTTCACGTCGTTCCTCAGAACCGCATCATCAGGAACCGTCAGCGTCTTGATCTTCCCAGCCTGCACTATGGCAGTGACATACATGTCCTTCCTTAAAATTCCACCTGGATTGCGGGTGACGATGCGTACCTTCAGGGTCCTTGTATCGGGATCGAGTGCCGGGGCTATGTAGGAGATACGCCCGTGAAATGCCCTTGATAACGCGTCCGCCTGCACTGTGACCGGATCACCCAAATGAACGTAAGGGAGATCGTTCTGGTAGACGTTCACCATCACCCACACCGTGCTCATGTTCGAAATCGTAAACACCTGCGTCGAGCCCGCCTGGATCACCTGGCCAGGCTGCACCGTTCGTTCAACCACTTCGCCCGCAATGGGCGAGAGCACAGGAATTTTCGGGCTGGCCGGCGCGTCAACAAGCCGGGCGGGATTGTTAATGCCGAGCACTTGCAGCGCCTGCTCGGAAGCTTGCAGGTCAGCCAGTGCCTGATTGCGGGCTGACTGGGCCTGGAGAAGATCCACTTGTGCGATGGCGTGATGAGCATAGAGGTCCTGGTCACGCTCAAGATTGCTCTGCGCAAGAGTATAGGCGTCACGGGCCTTAAGAAAGTTCGACCGCAACTGGGCAAAGTCGGGACTACTGACATACAGCAACGGTTGACCGGCACGGACGGCTTGACCCGGGTACGCGAGGACCTGCATGACAGGCCCGCTCACCTGCGTAATCACCGGCGTCGTTTGAAAAGCGTTATAATCGACGGACCCGGGAAGCCTGAGAATCACGGGAAAGGTGTGCTGTTCAACCGTAATTATTTGGATGTGCCCCATCTGGTGCTGTGGAATGCTGAACAGCGCCGCCTGTGCAGACCCAGAAGAGCCGTAGGCGGTCATTCGCGCTGCGCTCGGCTCGGAGTTCTTGTGACCGCAGGATAAGAGAATCAGGGAAACACAGATTGCAGCCATGGAAACAAGAATTCGCAATCTGCCATCAGTCATGCTGTTCGGTTTCGGATTCATGGCGATTGTCTCATGCCAGTCGCTTCGTTCAATTGCTCAACGGCCAACATATAGGCCGCCAGCGTTTCCCGGTACGCCAATTCTGTTGAGCGGTAGCTCCGCTCAGCGTCCAGAAAGTCCAGCAAGCTGGCAGCTCCCCTCTGGTAGGCGTATTGGCTGATGTCCAGAGATTCTTTGGACTCTTTCAGATAGCCCGATTGATAAAGTTGAATTATCCGCTCACCCGTCTTAACGGCCTCAAAGGCGGTAGCGACATCCGTCATGACCGCCTGTTGTGTGGCGTCCTTCGCTTCTTCAGCTTGCGTAATGGCCGCATGCGTGCGCGCAATCTCTCCTTGATTCCGGTCGAAGAGAGGAATCTCGATGTTGGCTGAGAAGCTGGCGTCGTTGGCTGCCGCTACGTGGCTGTAACCAGAGGTAAGAGTCAGGTCCCGCTTCCCGTTGGCTTTGGCGAGCATGTATTGGCTTTTAGCAGCCACAACCGCCTGATTGGCAGCACGCAGATCGGGGCGAAGATTCAATGCCTTCGCCTGATAATCTTCCAGGTTGCCCTGGATCGGCGTATACTCCAGCTTTCCAATAACATCGTAGTTCCGCGGAACGGACTCGTAACCCAGCAAATCTCGCAGAGAATCCAGGGCCTGCTGCCGGGCAAGCCTGGCCGACGCCACGTCTTTCTGAAATTCCAGCATCTGGAGCTTGATCTTCAAAAGGTCGCCTTCGCTGATGGCACCCTTCTTATAGCGTTCCTCGCTCAAGTCCAAAGTCTTCTGAAAGCTCGCCATGTTCTGCTGGGCAAACGCCAGGGAAGATTCGGCCAGAAGGACGTTGACAAACTGCTGTGCGACATTAAAGGTCAAGGCACGTTCGTTATCCTGGACTTCTGATTCAACCACTGCAGTGTTGTCTCGAGCATTCTGCATTCGCCACTTTCGTTTGTGCCCTCTCTCGATGGTGTACGAAAACAGAAGATCAAACTCCGTCGCGTTGTTGATGTAGTCGCCGTTTAGCTGGCTGGACGTAAAGAAAGGCAAGAACAGGCCGTTCCAGGTAAGAACGGGATTAGGCCTTATGGAAGCCGTGATCTCGTTCGCCTTGCTTTGAGTCACCTGCGTCCTGGCCGCCAGGAGAGCATGATTGTGTTCGAGCGCCAGATGAATTGCCTGTTGAAGATCAATGTGGACGGCGGGCGGCGGCGGCTGGCCGTCGAGACTGACAGAACCTCCGGCTATTAGAAGGACAGAGATCGCAAACAGCGTCAGCAGGCCCGATTTTACACGCGGCATAAAACTGGACAGGTCATTCATTCGGATCAGTATCCATCAATACAAGAGCATGGATTGGAGACTTCGCGACGCGAGAGACTTTCGCGAGCCTGATATCAGACGAAATCAGGAGAGGATTTTACGCAAGAGGAGGAGCACGCCCATACCACGAAGATGATTGGGCAGATGGAAGAGTGCCTGCAGTGGAGGGGGCAAGGAGCGGCGCAACTGCCAACCAATGAAGTGTCAAATTCCCCAGAGATGGCCGGATGGCGCTGTGGCGCAGAATCTGGCAGGCAGGGCAGTAACCCTGCTCGCCACTGACAGGTCGGGAATGCTGGTTTGGCTTTCCAAGGGTTACCGTTCTCGTTGAGAGATTCAACGAAACGTTTGGCAGAACGTGATGATGCAACACCAGGACAAGCAGCAGGTGCAGTTGCATCGCCGCCAGCAGCCATGTCATGGCCGCTCCGGTCAAACGGCTTTTCGTTAATCTAAACACGGCGCTTCATCCATCATGTTCAGGCATCCTACGCTTACACCTTTCAAGAGGTCCTAATACGTCAATCTATGTTCCGTAGGGACAATTAAAACCTCTCCCTCGCCCTGTAGCGCTGAAAGCTAATGGATGCTCATCGAAGCTGTCAGGTTGTAAATTGGGCCTGAAATTAAGCCCGTTTGCCGCACCATTTACTCAAGGCCACCCACACACCAATGCTTTACCCGTTCGTCACAATAAACTCACACAATACAACACAAGAGCCAGTTGTCAAGAGATATGTTTCCAGATTCCCCTATTTGCCCAACGCAGGCAACTCGGGGAGATTCAATGAGTTGGGTGTTTTTGTCCTAACAACTACACTCATTCGCTCCCGCTTTCTCCTTCCCCGCGTTGCATCTTGGCAGAAATCTCTTTGACTCTCCGAGCAATCTCCGGCAGCCTGCTGAGGTGTGCATACACCCGCTTGAACTCTGCCAGAGGTCGAGCAGGTGTGCCCCACATCACGCTTCCCTTGCGCACGGCCTTTCCTGTCGGAATTCCAGCCTGGGCGCCGATCACAGCCCGGTCTCCAATCCGCACATGGTCCGCAACGCCCACCTGTCCCGCCAGCGTGACGAACTCGCCGATCTCCGCGCTGCCCGAAATTCCGGTCTGCGCGGCGATAATCGAATGGCGTCCAATTCGGACGTTGTGTGCCACCTGGACAAGATTGTCGATTTTGGTCCCCTGGCCGATTCGCGTCGTCCCCAGCGAACCCCGGTCCACCGTCGTATTGGCGCCGATTTCCACATCGTCCTCGATAATCAACCCGCCGAGTTGCGGAAATTTGTAATGACGGCCCTCAGCATACAGGTAACCAAAGCCATCAGACCCCAGGACGGCCCCGGCATGAAGAACAACTCGGTCTCCAATCTTAACGTGCGGATACACTGTCACGCGAGGATAAAGGAGGCAGCGGGATCCGATCTCAACTCCTTCGCCGAGAAACACGCCTGCGCCCAACCGGGTTTCCGCGCCAAGCTTGACCCCGGATTCGATTACTACATAAGGTCCCACGCTTACACCGTGTCCTAGCTGAACGCTCTCTCCGATTACGGCTGTCGGATGAATTCCGGGCTGAACAGGTGGCGGCGGGCAGAGCACTTCACTCACGCGAATAAAGGCCAGACGAGGGTCCTGTACAGCAACAGTCGTCCGTCCCGGTACAGCGGTCCCCGGCCGCACAAAAATGCAACCGGCGTTGGAATGGCCCGCCTTCCGCAGCGCAAGTTCACTGTCGGCGAAAGCAAGATCTTGCTCTGTGGCTTTTTCGATAGCTGCGACTCCCTGAATTTCCCGCTCCCCGTCGCCTTCAACCTCTCCGCCCACAAGGCGCGCAATCTCATTTACCTTCATATGGCCCCCATGTATCTTTCGCGCCATGGCCCTGGAAATCTATGGTCCGATTTTAACAAGTTCAAAAGGGATAAAGAGTCGGTTCGCCAGGTGGGCGTGTCTTCCACCGCCTGTGAACCCAGAGCCATTGATCAGGATAGCGGCGAATGTATTCCTCAATTCGGCGCGTAAAGTTAGCAGTATTCATCACAATTTCCTTCTCAGGGTCCTCACACTTGATCCAATCCAACCGGTCAAACCGGAGCCGGTATTTCTTTAATTTTGAATCCCATATCACAAGTCCCAGAATAACCGGAGCACCGGTCTTGCGCGCAATACGCGCCGGACCTGTAGTTGTAGAGGCTGGCAGGCCGAAAAAATCTACAAAGGTCCCCTCGCCCGGCAGCATATTCTGGTCCATCAGGATGCCCACAGCCTCGTTTCGCTCAAAAGCTCGCAGCGCCTTGCGGGCGAATTCTCGCTTCTCGATTGCCCGCCCGCCGCTGGCGCAGCGATACCGATTGATCATTTCATCGATCAGAGGATTATCCATTTTCCGAACTACAAAGTTGCAGGGATGCCCATAGACTCCGTGCGCAAATGAGCCAAGCTCCCAATTCCCAAAATGGGCTGTAAGGAAAATGATCCCCCGGCCTTTTTTCCTGGCCTCATCGTAATTTTCAAATCCGTCATAGATGATCAGTCGTTCGATATTCTCGCGGTTGAAATGTGGAAAGTGGGCAAAATCGGCGAGCATCCGCCCCAGGTTGCGAAACTCTGCGAAAAGCACTCGCCGACGCTGTTTGTCGGTCCAATCAGGAAAGGCGATTCGCAGGTTGAAAAGGCCCACGCGGCGCAGGCGGGGCCAGAAAGCATAGCTCAGTGCCGCCAGAAACGCGCACACAGCCCTGGCCAGCTTATGGGGAAGCCATCCGAGCAGGGACAAAATAGATCGAGCGGCCCAAAATTCAATCCGATGACGAAATGGTATCCTACGGGATGGAAGAACTTGCTTCAACGGACTCCTCAAAGCCATGGCCCCACAATTGACTTCCGGACCATGGCGTCACTCGCTCCGGCATCATTATTCCCCGATTCCGGAAGAACGCTTCACAGACGGGGTGTCCGTTTTCTAGTCAGATCGCAGCGGCAGATTGTACAGGAAAAAGTTGAGAATCTGGTCCTCGTACTCTTTCCTTTCCGGTCCCGACTCAACGGATGCGTGCGCGTGCGGCAGAACAATCAGACGCTTTGGCTGGGGAGCGTCCTCGTAGAGCCGGCGCGTCGCGACCTCGAGTGCAGGCGCATCATCGGACGCAACAAACAGCTTTGGCTTTCCGGCCAGCTTTGAGAGGCCGGAACGGACGTCAGGAAAATTCGTGCCCGCTGTAAATATGCGGAATTCGGTCCCGGAAATCAGCCTGAAGAGCGCCCCGGCGCCCCCCAGCAAGCGGTCCATCTGCACATCAAACATCTGGCTGGGCTCGCTGTAAACACTATCCACGGCGAGGGCGTCTATTTCAGCGCTACGCTCGCTCGCCGCCAGGGCGGCATAAGCGCCCAGTGAATAACCGTAAAGACCGATGCGGTTCGGGTTGACGTCTGGAAGCCTCCGTACCCTGGAGATTGCCGACTGGAGAATGGCGGCCTCGTGAACACCGAGATCAGAAAAATCGCGCTCGCGCCCGGAAGCATCAAAATTGAAAAGATAAACGTTAAAGTGGTTGGCTTGCAACTCAGTGCCGAGCGAAAGCATCGATGAGCGGTTGGAATCGTATCCGTGACAAAGGATAATGGCAGGAGCACCTTTCAATCCGATAAGCAGCCAACCCTGATGGGCCGCGCCGTCTGGGTCTGTGAAGCTGACATTCTCGTAGTTCGAAAGCAGATAGGAGGCCGGCGTTACGTTCTCAACGGGGTCACGCGCCGTCGTGATGCGATACGCAAGAAAGACTCCGGCGCCAATGAGCACAATCAGGATGCTCGCACAAACAATCAGGCCGCCCCACAATAGTCTGCGGACAACAGTAAAAATTCTACGCGAAAAAGCGGACGGCTTGACTCTTTGTAACCCCATATCACAAGCTTTTGCCAATCTCCGAAGGACCAGTACGCGAAACCGGATGCAAGAAAGCGAATCGTAGCATAGTCGCTCTCGGGGTTTCCAAGAACTTTCGCATGCTCATCGGTCCGCGTTCGGAAAGACAGCAGGGATCCCGTTCTCGCATGGTTTTTACAACCTCGCCACGCCAGGGGCATGAATGTTCCCGGATACACAGACGGAAACAAAGCAGGTCCCAGCCTGGCACCGGCATCCATCACGATTTGGGCTATACTGAATTAGCCTTCGCATCAGGTCATAGAAGGAGCCGGACAAGTTGGGAACCAGGATTGTTGATGTACGGCAATTGCCCGCGTGGCAGTTCCAACCGCTTCTGGAAGCTGAGTCCCGGGCCTGGCTGGAGGACCTGCACTGGAACTACTCTGCTTCGGCGGAAGTCATTGCCGCCTGCCTGGAGGAAAGACGCCTCACCGGATTTGCGCTGGTCGAAGAGGGCCATGTGCGCGGTTACTGCCTTTATTTTCGCGAAGGGCCGAAGGGGTTGATCGGCAGCCTCTTTGTCAGGCTCTCGAACTCCCAGCAAAACGGAATCGATGATCTGCTGGGAGAATCGATAAACGCCCTGGTTCGCTCGCCCGATGTCCTTCGGATTGAGGCTCAACTCCCTCATCTTAGTCTTGACCAGATTGGTCCCTATTTCCGCTCCAGGTCATTCCAGATTTATCTTCGCCAGTTTATGACTTTTCGTTTAGGGACGGCCCCAGCGGAATCCTTGCGCCAGGCCCCGCCTAATGAACCGTCATCAATTCCCAGCGACTTTATTTTTGAACCCTGGCAGCGAAGGTACGACCGTGAAGCAGCGCAACTGCTTCACCAAGTGTACCGGCACCACATCGACGCAGCGGTGAACGACCAGTATTGCACATTAGCAGGCACAACCCGGCTGGTAGAGAGCATTGTTCGGCACAAGGGATGCGGGGAGTATCTGCAACAGGCCTCGATCGCTGCAGTCCACAGGTCAACGGGAAGGCTGGCCGGAATCCTGGGAATCACAGCAGTGCGGGAAAGAACCGCGCATATCCCCCAGATTGCAGTTGCCAGCGGCTATCAGGGAATCGGCCTCGGCAGCATGATGCTCCGGACCGCATTCGAAAAACTGGCCCGAGAACAATTTGCTGAGGTGTCGCTGACGGTCACTGCTCTGAACAGTGGCGCTGTCAGGCTTTATGAACGCCTGGGCTTCAGAACGTTCCGGAAGTTTGGTGCCTACGTCTGGAACCGGACTTGACCTGTCTTCGCAAAATCAATTCGTTTTCGACTTCAGCAGGTCCTGGAGTTCCTCCATGAATTCGCGGACATCTTTGAAGTCAAGATAAACCGACGCGAAGCGAACGTACGCCACCTTGTCCAGTTTTCGCAGCCTGTCCATCACAAGCTCTCCAAGTTCGGAGCTTGGACGTTCCCTGTCCGGCGATTCTGCGACAAAGGCTTCCGCCTCATCGACGATCTCTTCGAGCTTGCTCATGGGAACAGGCCGCTTTTCACAGGCCTTCAAAAGGCCGTTCAGGATTTTCTGCCGATCGAATTTTTCGCGGCTGCCATCCTTCTTGACAACCATGTGAGGAATTTCATCAATTCGCTCATAAGTAGTGAACCTGCGGCCGCACTTCATGCACTCCCGCCTGCGCCGGATAGTGTCCGCCACCTTGCCGGCTCGGGAATCAACAACTTTGTCTTCGGTATGACCACAGAAAGGACAACGCATATGTCAGACTGCGCCCTGCGACTCACCCCGGCTTTTATCTTCAACAACGCAACGAGGGCTCAACTCTCTAATCGACACCCTCGACTGCAGCTTCACGCTGGACTTCCACTTCCTCTGCAATCGCCTCAAGCCGCCTGAAACTGATCCCTTCGTGAACCAGCAGACCCAGGCTTACCAGCAGCACAGGGACTGATATCATAAGCCACAATAAGATAGCAGCTCCAGTGGAAACATCCGCCGAGATGCCAAACACTTCCGTAAGGGCCAGAATAATCCCCACCTGATAGCCACCGCCGATGCCGGGAAACTGCACAACCAGCCCCAGGGATGCGCAAAACATCACAAGAGCTGCCGCCAGCCAAACCAGCGTTCCTACGGCCCCGCCGAGGCTCTTAAGAATCAACCAGAAAATCGTGGCATTCGTGCACCACAGCGCAACCGATAGCCCAATACTCCCGGCGAAGTCACGCATGCTGCGGACAACCTGGAGGCCTTCAGCAAACGAACGGAGAAAATGCTGGATGTGTCGTTGAGCGATTAAAGGAAGAAATCGGGTCCAACGGTGGATACTCTCCATCAGGACCTGGGTCTTTAACCGGAATACCACCAACGCTGCCACAAGAATAACCGTGACGATCAGCATGCCGTCTCCAGCCCTGTGCATGACCGACAGAACGTGTGCTCCGGCCGAATTCATCTCCACTGGAGCAAAGTACAGTACCACCGAAAACAGAAGAACAAGACAAATCGAATCGAAAATACGCTCCATCAGCCACACAGCCACCATGGAAGTTATCGGGAGCGATTCCTTCCTTGCAATATAAGCCGGCCGGACAAATTCTCCCGGACGTCCTACCAAATAGATGGAACTGAATCCCAGCAACTGCCCGGCAAACAAAACCCAAAGCGACCCCTTCTTGATGGGGTGCATCAAAAATTGCCAGCGAAGGGCCCGAATAAGGTAAGTCAGAAAAATGCACGCTACTGCAAGCGCAAGCAACCCTGGCCGTGCGCTCACTAACGAAGCCCAGAGTCGCGCCCAATCAAAGTGGCGCCATTCGGGATTGTGGCGGAGATTATAGATAATCAGGGCCAGGATTGCGGTGCTGATGCCCAGCCAGATCCATCGTCGTAGGCTCTTCTTCACAGGGTATTCATTCCTTGCTCTGCCCGCTAAACTATCGAAAGGCCGATTGTGCGTCAAGCCTCATAGAAAGCAAGGCGGACACTGCCCGCAGAATACAGCACTCATCACCATGCAGTCGACGCAATGCAGAGCTATGCTGTGCCTTCGCCCTGTCAGGCTTATCGGTTCTTGCGGGATTAGCTCCATTCATTCCCGAAGTCGCGACGTGGAAAATTCGGTTTTGGGCGCTAAATCGACCACCAGGAGCCTCCCATCGCTCTCCCATTCCCCGCCTGTCGCCGTCAAACCTGAGCGCGCAGGATTTGAAACGCTTACGAGTTCTTCGGCCAGAACCATCCCCGTCATGCCAAGGTCCGCCCCCACTTTGGCCCTCTCCAGATCGACACGGGGGTCCACAGAATGGGAAATCACGCCTGGCCGGATATCGAAGCCATTATCATGGTCGGCCGCTACCAGCCAGATTTCCCGTCCATCTGGAGCCATCGCGGGCGCCCTCCAGATGCGCAGGTGGTGCCGCATCGTAAATGTATTGAGCATCTTTTCAAATGCCATGTCCTCCGGGCGGCCGTACAGATAAAGCGTGGACATGGGAGCAGCATCGTATCCTTTGCCCTTGATGACAGCTTCAAAAGTCTTCCACAAGGAGTTTGCGTTTTCGTCCTGCGCCACGGTCCAGCCGCATTTCTCAAAAGCTGTTGCGATCTCGTCCTTGTCTCCAATCAGGACTATATTTACCGGCCCCCCTAAATTCCCTTTCCTGCTCACCACGCGCCTGGGCGCCTGCGCCAGCAGTTGCATGATCGATTCTTTCAGATTATCAGGAATTCGATTTCCAAACTCGGCTTTAAATTGGCCTGACACTTTGAGCGGCGCATCCAGAACAACGGACAGTTCTGTACCCACGGGATAGCTGATGGAGGTATCAGGACTTCCAAACCACGTCCCGCCGTTTTGCTCGGTCTGAGGATTAGTGCCCGATTTCTTCTGCATCTTTTCGATGGCCGAATTCAGCAGGGTAACGGGCAATTCGCTCGCCAGCACGCCCTGGATTGTGCCGTCCGAAAGGACTTTCTCTCGGGCGTTGTCTACCTCGTTCACGTGGCAAGCAAGCGAAACAGGGGCCTCCCCCGGCAATTTGAGGGTGTCAAATAGAAGCAAGAGCTTGGCTCGATCGGTCGGGCTTGAACTCGGAATGAGCTTTGCGACGCGGCCGCTGACAATCGCCCCCACCGGAATCGCCACCTCGCCGTTGACCTCAATTGCGCGCTCAGCTTCGGCCTCAACCGCCTCACCCAAATGGGATGATGTCGTGCTGACGGGCGTCTTAAGGCGAAGGTAGATTGAGGTTCCGGCGGGGATGAGGTGGGCGGCCGAGCTTTCGACGACCGTGGGTGGAGCACTCGATGGATGTTGGGCGACGCTTTGAGCAGGCCAAGCAGAAATCAAGGGCATGAGCAGGCAGACGAAGAAAAACACAAGTCCTGTCAACGATCCTGCGAAAAACCCACGTTTTTGACTCAATAGCGGCTCCTTCATCGGCCGGACGACACGTAAATCTGCATCATCAAATTCCTACGCGACAGCAAATCCGGTCCGCTCCGCAGCCCATCCCGACACTTCAAGACAGGATTGTCTCGGCGGCAGATCCATATATATTTTACTGGAGAGAAGCCCGAAGTTCCTGAACGATCTCGCCGGCAACGGCGCGTCCGCGGTCGAGGTCGTCAGGCGGCAAAGAGATTGCCGCAACCTTGGCGTGACCGCCTCCGCCAAATCTTTCACAGATCGTCGCCAAGTTGGCTTCCTTCGGTGTGGGATTCCACGGATTACTTCCAACGGCAATTTTGATACGTTCTTTTGACCGGCTCAAGGCCACGTTATAAACAGAGTCAGGGAAAAGGTAGTACGGGATAAACTTGTTAAAGCCCTCAAATCCCTGGTCAGAAAGGTCGATAAAGGCAACGCCTTTTTCGAGAACGGCGCGGTTCCGGATGATATCAATCGTTTTCAGATGCTGATCGTAAAGCCGCTCAAACGCCTGCCGCATATGAGGAAGCGCAGCAATCTCCTCCAGCGGGCGCGACATCAACTCCGGAATCAGCCGGGCGACGAAGTCGTCAGAAGGCGCGCCTTCAATCACCAACGTGATCCGTGTGGCGGGATCGCGCATCTCGACCGCCGTCTTCGGATCAGGATATTGGGCGCCATCGATGATGTCCGCCCAGTAAACAACTTCGTCAAGGTCCGGAGCCACAAAATTGAATTGAGTGGCTGCAATGTGCGCGATGAATTTTGTGCATGAGCGGAAATTGGGGTCATAAAATTTCTTTCCGCTACGGTCTTTGCGGAAATGTTCAGCGTCAGCGGGCGTCAGGAATGCGCTCTGGTGGTGGTCAAACCACCATGTCAGGCGGGGCGAACTGGAATATTTGAAATCGACGATGGCATTCTCATCGCCATTAAACATGTCTTCGTCGAATAGTTGGCCCGCGCGATGCAGCATTCCCTGATACATAAATTCTGCATGAGGGTCCACGACTTCCCGATAAAAACGGGAAAACACCGCCGCCGAGCAGGCGCCGTCAAAACACCGGTTATGAAAACAAACTCGAACTTTCATAGGTCCCAATCAACGCCTCCGTGCCCCCCACCCGGAATGCGCATGACATTTTGTAGAATTTGCTAAATTGCTCTGCCAAGAGAGAATTGTCAAGAGAAAATCAGCCCTGAGTGAGAGAGGCCGCTATTTCGCCTGTCGAGCGGTTTCCGATCATGTTTGCATTTGACTATCGGTGAAGCGAGAAAACCTGGTCAGCATAAATTCTGCTGAGCCGCAGATCTTCTTCAAGAGGACGGGTAACGACAGTCTGTTTCATATAGGCAAGTTCGACCACGAGCAAGGGTTCAAGATGCTCCCGTTCAATATAAGACGCAATCTGCCGATAGTCGACGTCGCCCTCAGTAAAAGACTCAAGCCACACTTTATCTCGCGAATTCCTGAGGTGCAGACTGGCAACGCGGGAACCTGCCTCACGCAGCAGTGCCATCGGCTCCTGGCCACCCTGATACACCCAATCGATATCGAGACAGATCCACACGTACTTTGGGTCGGTATGATGAAGGTTATATCGCCATTCCCGGGCATGGTCAGCCATTTCGGGCGCATGCGCGTGCGTCCATAAATGGAAGCCGCGCCTCGCAAGCTCGCGGCCCAGCCGATCAAGCATCTTCACCTGGATCACAAGTTCAGCGTCCGTCTTGGGCTGATTATTCAGTTTCGGGTCTGGATTGTTGACGACGGCCCGGCAACCGCGGGTTTTGCACAACGCGGCGATCTCCAGTGCCTGGTTGATCGTCCGCTCCGCAAGGTCCTGCCTGTGCATCGGCCCGCCCACGTACACGGAGGGCATACTAAGACCGTTCGCCTCAACCAGTTCCAGGACTTGGCTTCGAATATCCGGTGTGAAAAATCCCTGGTTTAGCTCGATGTTCTTAAAGCCCGCCCTTCGAGCCAGCGGGAAGATTTCATCGAGAACGTCGGCCAGCCTTTTGTGCCCGCGCTCCGCGTACTGTTGGAAGATATATCCTTCCACGGACAGGCGACTGGATTCTGAGTTGTTTGCAAGAGCGGCCAAGTAAGCAGCGGGTCCAAGCAGAAGAAATTCGCGACGTTTCATAATTTAGACTACCTCTCCAAAGACATCCCTTGCGGGGCCGGCTTTTTCAACAGTTTCGACTGTCCCACCGTTCTCCACATCGCAATACTCGGTATGGTTGCCCCACTGCTTTCGCCGCTTCAATAAATTCCCGCGGATCTGCGGTATTGAATGTGAACATCCCATAATGGCAGGGAATCACATGATGCGCGCCGATCGCCTTGCCCAATTCCGCAGCTTCGCGAGCATTGAGATTGCCAGGCACGCGGCGCTCCGCGGCGCGGCCGTTGATCGGCAACAGCGCAACATCTATGGAAAACTGCCTCAAGCGCTCCACAATGCCCTCATAAAGAAGCGTGTCGCCGCTGTGATAGACGGTCCATGGTCCAAATTGAACGATGTAGCCCAGATAACTGGGGCTTAATTCTTCGTGCGCCGCCGGCACCGCTGTAATTGTGAATTTTCCAACCGAAACGGACTCTCCGTCCCTCAACCCCAGCGGCCGATCTGGATCAATCGTAAGGCGGTCTGCGACGAATTGCCTGTTTGCCTCGGGCACAACTATTTTCATACCGGGATTGGCTCGCAATAATGGGCACAACGTTTCCGCGTCAAGATGGTCGGTGTGATTGTGGCTGGATGTGACAACATCAATAAAATCCAGATGGGATGGGTCCACAATCCTTGCGGTCATTCGAATGTGCGGCTTGTCGGTATTGGCATATTTCCTGGTCAGCGAGTCTGACAAGTACGGATCAAGCAATATGTGCGAGCCTTGCCACTGCAAAAGGAACCCACTCTGCCCAAGCCACCAGAGCCGGAAATTCTCATCCATTGCATTGGCCGAGCGAACGTCGGCCAGAAACTCATGGTCCTGCAAAACAGGTTGGATCATTCAAGCCCCAACTCCGACCGAACAACCTTCACTCCATCCACCAGCGCCCTTAATTTTCTCTTCGCAGCCCAGCGCGCCGTCTGGCTGAGTCCGCAGTCCGGAGCCAGAGAAAGCCGTTCTGCGGGCACATACCTCAGGCAATTACGGACACGCGCGGCAACATCTTCCGATGTCTCGATGTAATAATTCTTCACATCGATAATCCCCACCGCCACGTCCATTCGCTCCGCTATCGCTGAAATCAGCTCCAGTTCTGCAAACTCGCGGCTTGCCATCTCAAGATGCACCTCATCAACGGGCAAATCGAGAAAAGCCGGAAACATCGGCGCGTAAAGCCGCGGGGCAACTGCGCGCCCCTTATAATTCCCAAAACACAAGTGCGTGGAAAGCCGGACGCGGCCCCGCACGCCTTCAACCGTTCGGTGGAAAATATCGCAGAAGCGCATGGGGTCTTCGTGATGCGCATAGCAACTCATCGAAGGCTCATCGACGCAAATCTCCGGGCATCCCGCCTCCACAAGCGCTTGGATCTCGCTCCGAACGATTGGAATGAGCGCCTCGGTAATTGAATACCTGTCGGGGTAGGACTCATTCGGGACCAGCCGGCCACTCAGGGTAAAAGGCCCTGGCACGCTCACTTTGAGAGCCGCACCAGCGGGCGCGATCCGCTTCAGGCGTTCAAAGTCGCGAACGGCTCCGAGTCCTTCCGGGGCCTCGATCTTTCCGGTTATCCTGTGCCTTGGACGCTGATCGTGAGCGGGTGGCCCAAATCTCCGCAGAGGCTCAGCCTCAACAGAAATGCCTTTGATGAAACCGTAAAAGGACAAATTGAAATCAAGCCGCGTTTGCTCACCGTCGGTGATGACATCAAGACCAGCGTCGATCTGGTCCTTGACGGCGACGGATACCGCGTCATCCAGCAATTCAGCCACGTCATCAGGCCCGAATTGGTCCAGATGAGAGGAAGCAAACTCCAGCCATCCTGGAAAAGGATAGCTGCCGACCACCGTGGTGCGAAGGGGGCGTTCTTTCATTTCTCAACCTGTTACCGACCATCCGCCATCAACCGTAACGACCTGGCCGGTTATATGACGCGACCGGTCACTCAGCAGAAAAAGCGCGGCCTCCGCAATGTCCGCAGCTTCAAGAAAGCCGCCGCTCAAAGGCTGTTTGCGCCGGATAAAATCCTGAATTTCCGGGTCACCCTGCGCCCGTGCGCTCATCGGGGTCTTCACGAGTGCCGGTGCAATGACATTCACCCGGATTCCGCACGGCGCATAGCACGCCGCCATGGCCCGGCTCATGGATATGATGGCACCCTTGCTTGCAGCATAGGCATGGGTCGCGAAATGCTGTGGTTCAGGCGAAAAAGCCAGAACGCTGGACATATTGAGAATTGATCCGGCGCGCCCGGCCTCGAGCCAGTGGCGCACAGCGCCGCGGCACATCAGGAAAGTGGGCTTCGCATTGGCCTCAAGGGTCCTGTCCCAACCTTCGATTGTGCATTCGTGGACAGGCCCGTCGCCGAACGTCCTGCCGCTCACTCCGGCAACATTAAAGAGCGCATCGATACGGCCAAAATGCTCAAGACAGGCAGAAAGCACGTTTTCCACAACGGAAGGATGCCTCAGGTCACCCACGTAAAAATGAGAGCCAGCAACTCTGGCGCTCAAATCGCCGCACTGGCTCTCATCAACACCTGCGATAAACACTCGATACCCTTCCCGGCCGGCGAGCAGGGCTGTGGCCTCAGCAATCCCGCTCGAACCGGTGATCAGCAACACTTTGTCCATGCAAACCACTCGTCAGTACCTGACGCGCACCCAGCGCGACGAGCGCATCGACTGGTAGCCCGCATCAAGAACGCAATTGACGATGTACCCGTCTTCATAAGTTTCGCGAGGCGCTGCCTGCTTGCGAACGCATTCCACAAAATGTTTCATTTCGGCCTGATACCCGTAAGCAAAAGCCTCCTCCGGAAGAGGGCGAGTCCAGCCAAAGTCAATTTCAGCCTTCTCGACGACGTACCCTGCGGAGCGGGTCGAAAAACTCGTGACTGGAGTTCCGCGAGTTACGTCTGTGAAAATCGAGCCTTCTGACCCGTGAATCTCATTGCGCAGATCGAGGCCCCCTTTCGTGGTCCAGGAGAGTTCACAATGCCCAATACCGCCGCTCGCAAACTTGAGGACCAGAAGAGCGTTGTCTTCGCCTTTAGTCTTCCTTTGATGGACCAGCCGCGCACCCCACGCCATCACTTCCACAATGGGGTCCTCTTTGCCGAAAAAGTATCGGGCCGCCGCAATGCAGTGACAGCCGAGATCATTCATCGCCCCGCCGCCCGTCTTCTCAATGTCCCAGAAATGGGGACTGTGCGGCCCGCCGTGCGATTCCCGCGAGCGCACCCAAAGTACGCGGCCAATGCCGCCCTGCTCAATGGTCTGCCGCGCCCGAACCACGCATGGCGCAAATACTTCCGTTTCCGCATATCCGTGCATCGCTCCGGAACGTCTGGCGGCGTCAAGCATGGTTTTCGCCTCGGCCCGATTGCGGGCGAGCGGCTTCGTGCAGACCTGGTTCTTTCCCGCGCGCGATAAGGTTAGCGACACAGGAAGGTGCACTTCGTTCGGAAGCGCGATCAAATAAAGGTCAATGTCGTCCCGTGAAATAAGGGCGTCGAGGTTCGTAGTGGATTCCGGAATCGACCACCGCCGTCCGAATTCCCTGGCGCGGCGCGATGTCCGCGAGAAATTCGCCACCACTTCCTGGTGGTTCACATTGGCCAGGCCCTGCATATAAAAATCGGCCACAAAACCCGAGCCCAGCATGGCGATCCTGACATTATTCATACAGGTGACGCAGGCTCCTCCGATAAGCTTCGTAAAATCTCTCCAATTGCTCCTCGGCGCTGGCGTTTCCGACAAACTGGTGGCTGGGAAGCAACTCCGGCTTGACTCCACGTGCAAGCAGGAGGTCAGCGACTTCGCACCTCAGCATATTGATAATCATCGCGCCCGTAACAGTCGAAACCGGCCCCGTCCGCCACTCCAGGCCCGGAAGTTCAAGAACGCAATCGCCAGGGGGACAGTGATTGTCTATAACGACATCCGCGAAATCGACGAGTTTCTTCCCCGAAGAGTGCGCGGGGCTGGACTGATCTGAGTGCTGCCGCGAAACGATTGCGATTACCGGCATTCCGCGTTTTCGAGCGCCCGCCGCCATCTCCACGACGACAGGGCGGATGCCGCTGGTGGAAATGACAATAAAGGCATCGTGCGGTCCGAAGCGGAAGCCTTTCAGGATCTGCTCGGCGTAGCCCTCGTATTTCTCGAGATAAAGCGGAGCGCGGAGGCCGTTGGCCCCGACGATGGCGGCATGATTCGAGAGCGCGAGTTCAACCAGTGCGACGAAGCCCGGGTAACAACCCTGACGCGGCGTCATCTCCTCGCACATCATGCGTGAATGGCCGTTCCCGAACAGGAAAACAAGCCCGCCTTGAGCAATGGATGAGGCGCATATCTCCGCGGCGGCATGGATGGCGGGCATTTCCGCCTCCCGGAGTTCCCGGAGTCTCTGAAGCGCTTTATCGAAATAATTCTCCGCTGCATTCATGGTGTTCACCGCATATATCAGAGGCCCTGCGATCAAGTCAACCGGAAGTGGTCCGAAGTGATGAAAGGCGGCCTCGCAGACGCCGCTTTTTTCCGCGGCTTCTATGTTGACAATGATCCGTCATTCGACTATGAAAGTACCACCATGTCAAGCAGTCGGGAAAGACCATTCTCAGCGTGCGTTTTGGGGCTGGACATCGGCGGAACCGAAGTCAAAGCTGCTCTGGTGAACAGTAAAGGGGGTGTCATTGCAGCGAACCGCTGTCGTACACCGCGCACGCTGGCGGAGCTCCGCCGCTCGCTCAGGCTGCTCATCGCGAAATTCCAGTTGAACGCCAAAGAGGTCGGCGCTGTAGGGATCGGCTGCAAGGGGATTATTGATCCTGAAACAACCGGCGTCCTGGCACTGCCTGGGGACCTGCATTACCTCGAAGGCCGAAAGCTGAGAGAACTCATCGCGCCTCTGGTTCCCATTCCGTGCCCTGTCGTCGCCGACAACGATGCCCGGGTAGCCCTTTTCGGTGAGTACAGGTGGGGAGTGGCGCGAGGACAGAAGAATGCCATTATGCTTACTCTCGGCACAGGCGTCGGAGGCGCAATCCTCGCGGACGGAAAGATTCTTCGTGGAGCCGGCGGCGTGGCCGGTCATCTCGGCCATATCACCGTACTGCCTGACGGGCCGGTCTGCATTTGCGGTAACCGAGGATGCCTCGAAACCCTCTTTTCAGCGCGGGCCATTGAAGCCGAGGCGTTTGCCGCGATCCATCTTGGAGTTAAAACCAGCCTCCTTGACAGCGACTCGCGGCCTCCGAATTGTGATGAAGTCTTTGAATGCGCCCGGCAAGGCGATAAAATCG